>Ga0208544_10000001_pt1 | contig 265691 bp, 253 predicted proteins | sample DEB08_DNA_9_FD_184526 | JGI IMG/M metagenome (GOLD analysis project Ga0208544, IMG submission 184526) | Aqueous microbial communities from the Delaware River and Bay under freshwater to marine salinity gradient to study organic matter... | ecosystem: Environmental > Aquatic > Marine > Coastal...
GACCACACTCAAAATGCTTTGCAGTATCCGATAGCACCCCCAGACCAACCAAGGATTGATGGTCAGCCTGGAGGTAAGAAAGGGGCTTTAGCCCCCTCTCCTTGGAAGTGTGGGCCTTTGGACTGTCTGACCCTGATGCATTGGCATTGCCGGAAGAAACTTCACGGGCACTGTTACCAGTTTCCTCAGAAGTCCCGCCAAAGGCCTCATCCAGCAAATGGGCCGCTTCTTTCTGGCCTACACCCCGAATATGAGAAGCCAGCCAGATCACATCACCGCCTTTCTTGGCAGTAAAACAATAGGCCGCACCTTTTTCCGGTGTTACCACCAGCGAGCGATCACCACTGCTCTCACAGGCCGGACACGTCCCGCGCAGTTGTTTGCCAATTGGTTTGAGATCGAGTTGTAAAAAAGAACAGGCGGCCTGGATGTCCACCCGTCCTTTCAGTTCCTGAAAGTCGATGAAGGACATCGGACATCTCCTCAGCCATTGATGTTACCCTCGTAAGTTTACCATCAAATTGGCCAAGCACGGTGAACCCGACAAACTGCGCAAAGGCCGCGACCAAATGTCAAGGTTGGGCGGTAAGCAGACGATGACTAATTTTTGAAATATTTGAGAGCATACAGCAAAGCAGACATTTAAACAGTTTGATTGGCCGCAGAACCGCAAAATCGTATGAAGTTTATATTATACCCAATAAAAAGGCCGCCCCGAGGGACGGCCTTCTTAATTATTTAGCAGTTAGGCTAAGATGCCAACTCGCGAAGCGAGTTCTTACGTCATGCCGCCAGTTTAGCCCGCTTGCGGGCTAAACCATTTGACGTGATGGGCGCCTTTATGATGCCAAACTCGCGAAGCGAGTTCTTACATCATGCCGCCCATGCCACCCATTCCGCCCATGTCAGGCATTCCGCCGCCGCCGCCAGCGCCTTCTTTGGCTGGTTTTTCAGCAATCATGCACTCTGTTGTTACCAACAGACCAGCGATTGAAGCAGCGTCTTGAAGTGCAGTACGAACAACTTTAACCGGGTCAACAATACCCATAGCGATCATGTCGCCATATTCTGCTGTTTGAGCGTTGAAGCCGAAGTTGGCTTTGTTTGCATCAAGGATCTTCCCGATAACGATTGAAGCTTCTTCACCAGCATTTGAAGCGATCTGACGGCAAGGAGCCTGCAAAGCACGACGAACGATGTTGATGCCAGCTTCTTGAGCATCGTTAGCACCTTTAGATGTGATCGAAGTAGATGCGCGAAGCAAAGCAGTACCACCGCCAGGAACAATACCTTCTTCAACAGCAGCGCGTGTAGCGTTCAAAGCATCATCAACGCGGTCTTTGCGTTCTTTAACTTCAACTTCAGTTGCGCCACCGATACGGATAACAGCAACACCGCCAGCCAATTTGGCCAAACGCTCTTGCAGCTTCTCTTTGTCGTAATCAGAAGTGGTTTCTTCGATCTGGGCTTTGATCTGACCAACGCGGCCTTCGATCTCTTTTTTCTTGCCAGCGCCATCAACGATTGTTGTGTTTTCTTTCGTGATTTCAACTTTCTTGGCAGTACCAAGCATGTCGAGTGTCACGTTTTCCAACTTGATGCCGAGGTCTTCAGAAATCACCTGACCACCGGTCAATACAGCAATGTCTTCCAACATAGCTTTACGACGATCACCAAAGCCTGGAGCCTTAACCGCAGCAATTTTTAAACCACCGCGCAGCTTGTTAACAACCAAAGTTGCCAAAGCTTCGCCTTCAACATCTTCAGCGATGATGAGAAGCGGACGGGAAGATTGAACCACTGATTCAAGGATCGGCAGCATAGCTTGCAAGTTAGAAAGCTTTTTCTCGTGAAGAAGAATGTAAGGATCTTCAAGGCTAGCAATCATTTTCTCAGGATTAGTCACGAAGTATGGCGACAAGTAACCACGGTCGAACTGCATGCCTTCAACAACTTCAAGCTCTGTCTCAGCAGTTTTTGCTTCTTCAACAGTGATAACGCCTTCATTGCCAACACGCTGCATAGCTTCAGCGATCATTTGACCGATTTCAACTTCACCGTTTGCAGAAATTGTACCAACCTGGGCAACTTCTTCAGAGGTCTTGATTTTCTTGGCTTTTTTCAGCAAGTCAGCAACCACTTCGGTTACAGCCATGTCGATGCCGCGTTTCAGATCCATCGGGTTAAAGCCAACTGCAACTGCTTTGTTGCCTTCTTTAACGATTGCCTGGGCCAATACGGTAGCAGAAGTTGTTCCGTCACCAGCTTTTTCGTTGGTTTTAGAAGCTACTTCACGCACCATTTGTGCGCCCATGTTTTCAAACTTATCTTCAAGTTCGATTTCCTTCGCAACAGATACACCATCTTTGGTGATACGCGGTGCGCCGAAAGATTTGTCGATAACAACGTTACGGCCTTTAGGGCCGAGTGTTACTTTTACTGCGTTGGCTAGGATATCAACGCCGCGCAACATTTTTTCGCGGGCTTCTGAGCCAAATTTTACTTCTTTAGCAGCCATTTTATGCTCCTATATCGGGTGCTGTTGTTTCAAGCGCCCTGGGTTAATTTTATCATTTATTAGCGTTCGGCAATTAGCCGATGATGCCCATGATGTCGGATTCTTTCATGATCAGCACGTCTTGGCCGCCAACCTTAACTTCAGTACCGGACCATTTTCCAAAAAGAACGCGGTCACCAGCTTTAACGTCCAGCGGTACAATTTTTCCGCTTTCATCGCGGGCACCAGAACCAACGGCAACGATTTCGCCTTCGGATGGTTTTTCTTGAGCAGTATCAGGAATGATAATGCCGCCTTTAGTTTTTTCTTCAGATTCAATTCTACGCACTACAACACGGTCGTGAAGAGGACGGAAGTTCATTTTAGCCATCGTTTAATTTCCCAATTTTTTGAGCGACTACCTGTTTTCTAATGAAAAGCAGGGTTTAAAACGCGTTAGCACTCTATAAGGTAGAGTGCTAACAGGGCTGAGATAAGGACCCTCAACAGCGATGTCAACGGATTCACCAAAAACATTTTCGAATTACTAAGAAAAAAATCAAAATGATTAATTTTGGAGCAGATTTTACCGATTTGGCCGATAATTTCTGTAAAGAGCGCGACGCTAAGCTAGCTGATATTGTCTAGGGAAGACTTATGCGCGTCATTTGAGCTATTGGTCTTCAAGCTTCGGGCAGGTGAGATGAAGGGTCCTTGCGCAAGAGTGATGTCCAGATCAATGAGATTGGCCGCCTGATGAGCTTTTTCAACATCATTGGCAATCGTCTCTACGCCAAGCTTTGCAAGTTTAGGCAATAATATATCGGCAACTCTTTCGCCTTCTTTGTGAGTGTAGCTCAATAATTCTTGGACAGACAGTTTAAGGAGTGAAATGCGATGCTGGCTGGCCAATTGCACAATATTATTCACGCCTTGGCAATCCGTCAGACAGGGTTGCGACCCAAACTCTTTAAATTCAAGAAAACGGCTGGTTTCTTTGTCACCAAGTCTTCTGAACCGCGCCATGGAAATCTGCGGAACCAAGTTAGAGGAGAGTTTGATATCACCTTTCAAAACATTGCTGATCTTTGTCCAGCATTTGTTATTGGGAACTGCCATGGAAGTAAATGAATAGTGAATAGGCAGTAATTGCCCATCCAATTCCATTTTGCGCGCAATGGCTGAAAGCCGCTTCACCATGATCAAATCAAGTTGGCACCGCTGTGCGTCATCAAATGATTTAATGACCTCTCCAACGCTCTGCTCTCCATTTTTGGTTTCGAGAAAAGCAAAAGCTTCAACAGCCATAACCTCTTTTGACATTAAGTGGATCACCGGTTGTAGCTTGATGGAGATAGCTTCTTCTTCCAGCATGTTGTCCAGCGTTGGTTTGTAGACCCGCGAACTGGCCGCTTTCCCACGCCCTTTGCCATCAGTTGCCTGTCTTGGCTTTAACAAAACTACGTTGCCATCTTTGACATCTACATGACTTGCGAGCTCTTTAGAATTGTGGGATGCCTCCTGCGCTTTCAATTGCTCTTCGAGAACCGTGATACGCTGCTGCATGTCTTCAACGGTTAGGGCACTGGCTTGCCCCGTTTCAATTTTCTGAATCCGATTCAATAAGTTATTTTCCAACCCGAAAATGGCTGCAAGCCTGTTTTTCATCAGTCGTGATTGGATTGCTAGGTGAATATGGTTCAATAAAACCATCAAGGCACAAAAAATAGCGCCCCCTATAATTAGGGTAAGAATGATGGAAAACCCCGAATAACTTTGCCAGCCTAGCGCTATGGCGGCTGAAACAGCACATAGTAAGATCGGTAGCACCATTTGGCGTATGAAATACATTTTAATCTCCCCGAGGCCGCTTTATTTCAAAAGCAACAAACACTTAACAATCCGTCCCAGAGCATTAAAACATCAATTGGGCGTCAATGAAACTGAAACTCGTTTTAATGGTAAGTAAAAATGATTAAAGCACCCATTGGGCAACGCCTTTCGCCCAATCGTTATGGAATGAATATTGTTGATTGATTAGCTTGACCTTGCTCAATCGCTTTGCGACATAGATCACAATTTCAATGGGCCTATCCCGTTGTTTTTCAAATTCAACCGAAAAGAAGCCTCTTGATGGTAAGCAATCCGGAATCTGTACAGCGTATCCAAGGGCTTAGGGCAATTGCTGAGAATTATGACCTCGTCTTATGTGATGTATGGGGTGTTTTGCATAACGGTTTGGCTCCCAGAAGTGGCGCGATCGAGGCACTTTCAAGTTATAGAAAATCCGGCGGCACCGTGGTGATGGTCACCAATGCACCGCGCCAAAGAAAATCAGTGATTTTGCAACTGGAAAATATGGGCGTGCCTGAGGGCGTGTTCGATACGGTGGTGACCTCCGGTGATGTGACTCGTGACCTTATTCGGCAAATCGGCGGCAAAATGCTGCATATTGGGCCCAAAAAAGATATGAACCTTTTTGAAGGCATTGAGGTGGATTTGGTTAGCGAAAACGAAGCCAGCTCAATCATCTGCTCGGGTCTTTGGAATGAGCAAACTGAAACCCCTGAGGATTACATTGAGCTATTAGGGCGCATGCAAAAACGCGATTTACCATTTATCTGCGCCAATCCTGATATTGTTGTTCATGTGGGGGAAAAATTGGAATTTTGTGCGGGTGCTATTGCACGCGAATATTCAAAATTAGGCGGCAAGACGCTGATTGCAGGAAAACCGCATCACCCAATCTATACACTAGCTATTGCTGAGGCAGAGCAGATCACAGGCAAGACTTTCGACAAAGCAAAAATCCTTGCTATCGGTGACGGAATGCCAACAGATATAAAAGGTGCCGCAGACAACGGATTGGATGCACTTTATGTGAGCGCGGGGATTCATGCTGACGAATATGGTGCGGCGGACAATCCTGACAATGCCGGAGTGTTGGCATTTCTAGCGAAAAACAAGCAGGCCCCGGTGGCATATTTACCTCGGTTGGAATGGTAAAACCGAAATGGTAGCAACGCCACAAACACCTCCTGTGCCTTTTGATCCTCGGGTCTATTTTGCAACGGCGGATATACCATCGTCGTTGAAAGGCGGAGTGGTTGTTATTGGAAATTTCGATGGTGTACATTTGGGCCACCGCGCGGTTTTAGGAGATGCTCTCAGTCTTGCCAAAGCCACCAGCACCCCAGCTATTGTTCTGACATTCGAGCCACATCCTCGAACTTTTTTTAGACCGGAAACCCCTGTCTTTCGTATTACACCGCCTCATCTTAAATCTGATGTGTTGCTGGCAATGGGTTTTGATGCGGTAGTAATTGAGACTTTTGACAGCCAGCTTTCCAATTTGGAAGCGGAAACCTTTATTGAGCAACATTTAGTCAATGACCTGGCTGCATCTCATGTGGTCACCGGGTTTAATTTCCATTTCGGTAAGAACCGAAAAGGCAATCCGCAAATGCTGGAAGCCGAAGGTAAAAGACTTGGGTTTAATGTAACCAGTGTTGAGCGTCAGGTTGATACAGCAGGGGAGCGCGTTTCATCATCCAGAATTCGCAACGCCTTGGAAGACGGTAACATCAAACGAGCTAACCAGCTTTTGGGTCGCAATTGGCGGGTTCGTGGCCAGGTACAAAAAGGCGCACAATTGGGCCGTACATTGGGTTATCCAACTGCCAATATAAAACTGCATCCTGCAACCACTTTGCGCCATGGAATTTATGCTGTCCGGTTCATTCGTGCTGATGGCAGTTTCCATGACGGGGTCGCCAGTTTCGGCAAAAGGCCCACATTTGACAACGGTGCTCCGCTTTTGGAGATCTTCATCTTCGATTTTACCGGTGATCTTTACGATGAATTTATTTCAGTGGAACTGATCGATTGGATTAGAGCCGAAGAGAAGTTTGACAGTCTCGAAGCGTTGATCAGCCAAATGGATAAAGACAGCGCGAGAGCCAAAGCTATTCTTGCAGAAAGTGCAGTTTAACATTGGCTGGCCCTCGCAATATTTTGATAACAGGGGGTACATCCGGCATTGGGCTTGCGCTAGTCGACCGCCTCTCAAAGCGCCATCGGGTTTTGGTTACAGGGCGAAAGATCAGCCCTGCGCTCGAAGCAATGATTGTCCAACGTCCAGACCTTGATTTTCTAGCGCTCGATCAATCCCAGCCTGAGAAAATTACGAAAACTCTGACGTCTTATCTTGAAAAAAAGAAATGGGATCAAATCCACAATGCAGTGCTGAATGCTGGAACTGGATTTGTGGGAGACCCGGTTCACGAAACATCCGACAAGATTGCACAAACCATTGCCGTCAACCTAATGGCCAATATTGAATTGTCCCATTGTCTCTTTCCTTATTTGCAAAAAACCAAGGGAAAATTGACATTTGTTGGTTCGACAGCCCGAAAGGGCGCAAAAAACTTTTCCAGCTACGCTGCATCGAAAGCCGGGCTACATGGTTTTGCCCGAGCGTTGAAGGAGGAATGGCGCAATAAAGTAGCCGTTCAAATTTTACATCCTGGTCCGACAAAAACAGACATGCATGAAAAAGCCGGATTGAAATTGGGAATGATCCGCCATTTGTTTGCCAGCCCTGAGGCCGTTGCCCACATGATTGAAAACTCTATGGGACGAAATCGGTTTTCAACAAAGATGACTTCGTTTCAATATTGGGGCGGCAACCATCTTTTGGGCAGGGGGCTTCGATGAGCGCTCGACCATCAAAAAGGGCTTTGGTAACTGGCGGCGCTATGGGTCTGGGCAAAGCTTTGAGTGCCAATCTTGCGGCGCAAGGGTGGCAGGTCACCATCATTGATCGCGATGCGACTAAAATAGTGGAGAAAGATCAATTGCACTCTATAAAGTGCGATCTTTCAGACCCCGTTGCCGTAGACCGTCTTATCGAGGAACTCATCAACCAAGATCCGTTCGATTCAGTGATCCACAATGCAGCGGTTAGCGCCACAGGACGATTTGAAACGATACCTGTTCAAAAATATCATCAGCTGATGCAGCTTAATGTCACGACACCAATGATTATATCATCGCGTTTGGCTGCCGCCGGCCGCCTTAACCGTGGCGCGCATCTGGTATTTTTATCTTCATTGTCACATTTTACAGGGTATCCGGGAGCGGCCGTTTACAGCGCTTCAAAAGACGCTATCGCAGTTTACGCCAAAAGCATTCGAAAACCCTTTGCCAAAATTGGTGTTACGGTTTCCTGCGTTTTTCCCGGGCCCATGAAGACCCAACAGGCTGAGCGCCATAGCCCAACTAATGCCGACGCAGAGAAGCGCATGCAGCCGGAAACAGCGGCTGCCCTCATCCTGAAATCAGTTTTTGCCAATCGAAAAACCATACTCCCTGGAGCAAACGCCAAAGCATTTGCCGCATTGGGTAAGGTCATGCCGATAGTAACAGACTTTGCCATGCGCAAAATCATTTATGAAAAACTGGACAAAGATGTCTATTGAGGGCCAAGCGTAAACTTCTGTTTTCTTCTTTATTCGTCAACTTCTTGCTGCTAAGAGAGCCTTATGAAACAGCATTTTGATATTAGTTTTTCGATACGAATTATTGGCCCGGTCCCTGCCTGATTGACAGGTTACGGGTCCCGGGAAAGCTAATCGATGATTTTGGCGCTTGTAAAAAGCCTGAAACACCCCCATTCCAGTTGTTGAAATAATCCGAAGGTTTCCGCTTCTTGTTTCTCAAGTGCGGTAAATGATGTGAACAATATGACAGATAAAACACCCGATAATACCAAAGAAGGTCGCGACTGGTCCGCCACGTTGAACCTGCCTGTAACTGAATTTCCAATGCGCGCTGGTTTGCCGGAAAAAGAGCCGCAAATGATCGCCCGTTGGAATGAGATGGGCCTATATAAACGCCTGCGCGAACAGGCCAAAGGTCGTCCGCAATATGTGCTGCATGATGGCCCGCCCTATGCCAATGGCAACCTGCATATCGGCCATGCGTTGAATAAAATTCTCAAAGATATCATCACTCGCTCATTCCAAATGCGCGGTTATGATTCAAACTATGTGCCTGGTTGGGATTGCCATGGTCTGCCGATCGAATGGAAGATCGAAGAGCAGTATCGCGCAAAGGGAAAGAATAAAGATGAAGTGCCGATCAACGAGTTTCGTAAGGAATGTCGTGATTTTGCCGCCCATTGGGTTGGTGTGCAGTCAGAAGAATTTATGCGTCTTGGCGTAACGGGTGATTTTGATAATCCATATCTTACCATGGCCTATGAAGCCGAAGCGATCATCGCCAATGAGCTGATGAAATTCGCCAAGTCTGGCCAGCTCTATCGCGGTTCCAAGCCGATCATGTGGTCGGTTGTCGAGCGCACCGCTTTGGCTGAAGCTGAAATCGAATACGAGATGTATGAAAGCGATACGGTTTGGGTGAAGTTTCCGGTAAACGGTGCCTCGCTTCAAGGTAGCTCTGTAGTCATCTGGACAACAACACCGTGGACAATCCCGGCCAACAGGGCGGTATGTTATTCAACCCGCATTCCCTATGGCCTTTATGAAGTGATTTCAGCGGAAAACGACTTCGGTCCCCAAGCAGGCGACAAATTGATTTTTGCCGACAAATTGGCTGAAGATTGTGCGTCCAAAGCAAAAGTCGAAATGAAAAAACTGCGCGATGTTTCAGCCAAAGAACTGGGAGAAATCTCTCTTTCCCATCCCTTGGTCGATGCTGGCCTTGGCGGTTATGATTTCACAATTCCAATGCTGGCTGGCGATCATGTTACCGATGAGGCCGGAACTGGCTTTGTCCACACTGCACCATCCCATGGCCGCGATGACTTTGAAGCCTGGATGTCCAATATCAAAACCATCGAAGCCATGGGGATCGACACGCGTATTCCTTTCCCAGTTGATGATGCAGGTTTCTATACTGAGGACGTACCTGGTTTTGACGGTGCGCGTGTGATCGACGATAAAGGTAAAAAGGGTGATGCAAATGACAAGGTCATCAAGGCTTTGATCGGAGTGAACAATCTGTTTGCCCGTGGTCGTTTGAAACACGAATATCCCCATTCTTGGCGTTCAAAAAAACCGATCATCTTCCGCAACACCCCCCAATGGTTTGTCTATATGGATAAAGAAGGCGTAGTTGGTGACGGCTCAAAAACCAATATCGGAACCCTGCGCCAAACGGCACTTGCTGCCATCGAAGAAACACGCTTTGTGCCTGAACGCGGTAAAACCCGCTTGCATGGCATGATTGCGGATCGCCCGGACTGGGTATTGTCACGCCAACGCGCTTGGGGTGTGCCTATTGCCGTGTTCAGAAATGTTGAAACAGGTCAGGTAATCCCGGGCCCAGAATTTGATAAATCTGATGAACTGATGGCGCGCATCAAAGACATTTTTGCCAAAGAGGGTGCTGATGCCTGGTATGCGGAAGGGGCAAAAGAGCGTTTTCTTGACGGGTTCATTTCGGATCAGGAAAATTGGGAGCAGGTCAAAGACATCTTGGATGTCTGGTTTGATTCTGGCTCAACCCATGCCTTCTGTCTTGAGCAGCGCCCGGATTTGAAATGGCCTGCTGATCTTTATCTCGAAGGCTCGGATCAACACCGTGGCTGGTTCCATTCTTCTTTGCTGGAGAGCGCTGGAACCAGAGGTCGTGCGCCTTATGATGCTGTACTCACCCATGGCTTCGTTATGGCTGAAGACGGTAAGAAAATGTCCAAGTCTCTTGGCAATGTCGTAACACCGCAAGAGGTTATCAAACAATCTGGCGCTGACATTCTGCGCCTTTGGGTTGCCTCTTCTGATTATTCTGAAGACCTGCGCATTGGACCGGAGATTTTGAAAACCTCCGTTGATGCCTATCGCAAATTACGAAACACTTTGCGCTGGATGTTGGGAACACTGGCCCATGACCACGGCGATGTGGTCGCCTATGCGGATATGCCTGAGCTTGAGCGTTTGATGCTGCATAGGATCGCTGAATTGGATATGGTGGTCGAAGAAGGTTACAACGCCTTTGATTTCAAAAAGGTCTTTGCAGAGTTGTTCCGCTTTATGACAGTTGAACTGTCTGCTTTCTATTTTGATATCAGGAAAGACGCGCTTTATTGCGATGCGCCGTCTAGCTTTAAACGCCGCGCTTCTTTGCAAGTCGTCGGTCATTTGTTTGACCATCTGGTTAAATGGTTGGCCCCGTTGATGCCATTTACCATGGAAGAGGCCTGGTTGCTTCGCAATCCAGATGCGGAATCAGTTCACATGGAGCAATTCTCCAAAGCTGACCCAGTTTGGAAAGATGAGGCGCTAGCCACAAAATGGCGTAAGATCCGTAAGGTCCGCCGTGTTGTGACAGGTGCATTGGAAGTTGAGCGCCGTGAAAAGCGCATTGGCTCTTCTCTCGAATCGTCTCCTGATGTGTATATTTCGGATAAAGAATTGCTATCAGTATTAGACGATCTAGATTTCGCTGAAATCTGCATCACCAGTCAGATCAACATTCTTGAAGGGAACGCACCTCAAAATGCGTTTGCTTTGGAAGATGTCAAAGGTGTTGGGGTTGTCCACAAATCGGCTGAGGGAAAAAAGTGTGCGCGTTCATGGCGTATTTTATCCGAGGTGGGCAGTGATCCTGAATTTCCGGAGCTTTCATTGCGCGATGCTGCTGCAATTCGTGAAATTGACGCAACAAACTAGCAAGCAGATGTCGCCTTTTTTGCCTAGGTTCTTACCCACACTGTGGCAAAATTGGCGAAATTGACCATAAACAACGTTAGTTGGGGAGAGGCACATGCTCAAACATTGCGTATCCCTAGCTTTTCGGTTATTTTCACGCGAAGACAGATTTAGGCCGCATTTTTGGTAGAACGATGCGCTACTTGATCGAGAAAATACCTGCAGGGATATGGATTTGGCATTGAATAGCTCAAAAGCAAGCGTTTTTCGCAGTCTCAATCTTGCTGTTGTTTTGACGGCGGGTGTGGTTTTGTCTGGCTGTGTAGGCGGCACAACATACGGAACTGGTGTTTCCCAAGAAGCGCAGACTGTTAAAGACCTAACCAATATCCTTTCATTGAAGAAAAAGCGGAATACAATTGATTACGCATCACGCTCTGACATTGTCGTTCCGGAGCAAAAAACATTGGTAGAGCCACAGGCTCCGCAAAGTTCGCAGGCGACACCGGATTGGCCTGAATCGCCAGCCCAGCGTATTGCCCGTATCAGAGCTGAAGCGGAAGAAGCAAATGGCGGTTCTTTGGGTCAGCAAGTCGCCTTTGCTAATCAGGACAAAGATCTCCCGACAGCGCCAAGAAAGAAAATTTTGAAATCTGCGCCATTGGGCCAGGGTGTGCCGAACATAAGCTGTGATCCTGATGGGATCATCATGCGCCGTTGTTCTGATTCTGAAATCCGCAATGCGGTTCTTCAAGCGCGGAACCCGCAAACCTCTTCTGGTACAACTGTTGCGCAACGTCGTTATTTAACAGAGCCACCTGTTGAGTATCGCACTCCTGCGTCAACAGCTGTAATTGGCGACGCTGGTTATTCAGAAGAAGAATTGGCAGAAATCGCTCGTCAGAAAAAAGCGCGCCAGGTTGATCTTCAAAACTCAAAATTTTGATTTGAACACAATAGTTCTTAATCACGTCTAGTCTTGAAGAACTCTTTGAGAAGCAAGCTGGATTGTGTCTCCGAAATGCCGGAATAAACCTCGGGGGCGTGATGGCAGCTTTTATCACCATAGAGACGGACGCCATTATCCACCGCGCCGCTTTTTTGATCCTCTGCGCCATAATATAATCGGCGAATGCGGGCGAATGAAATCGCTGCTGCGCACATCGGACATGGCTCCAAGGTTACATATAAATCAGCTCCAATAAGGCGCTCATTGCTCAATTTTTTTGCCGCTTCCCGAATGACCAAAATTTCCGCATGGGCGGTAACATCGTTTAATTCACGCGTACAGTTTCCTGCCTTGGCTATGATCTCGCCATCCAGCACAAGTACGGCTCCCACAGGAACCTCATTGCGTTTTCCAGCCTCTTCTGCCTCTTTAAGGGCACTAGCCATGAAATCAGTCATGTCAAATATTCCAATTTCTTGCAGAACAATTCTTTCGTTTGAACACGAGTTAGCGTAGAGGATCAATCTATGCAAAAGAATACAGAAAAATCCGGCCCAAATGCCGAGTCAAAACCTTTGAACGCAGACGCCCCTGAGCGCATTGCCAAACGCATGGCTCGGGCAGGTCTTTGCTCACGACGCGATGCGGAGCGATGGATTGCTGATGGGCGGGTAAAGCTGAACGGCAAGACGCAATTAACGCCCGCCATCACGGTTACTTCAAAAGACCATATTGAAGTGGATGGCAAACCATTACAGTCCAAAGAACGTACAAGGCTATGGCTTTATAATAAGCCGTCCGGTCTGGTGACGACCAATCGTGACCCTGAGGGGCGAAAAACAGTTTTTGAAGCGCTTCCTGAAAGTCTCCCAAGGGTTATGTCTGTTGGGCGTTTGGACATCAATACGGAAGGACTTTTGCTGCTGACCAATGACGGCGGTCTGGCGCGTATCTTGGAATTGCCAAATACTGGCTGGTTACGCCGTTACCGTGTAAGGGCCCATGGCACCGTCACGCAAGAACAGTTGGATGGCCTCAAAGAAGGAATTGCCGTCAATGGCGTCCTTTATGGTCCCATTGAGGCTCTAATTGACCGTGAACAAGGTTCCAATGTTTGGATGACAATCGCCTTTCGTGAAGGCAAAAACCGCGAAGTAAAAGAAGTTCTTGGTTCCTTGGGTCTTTCTGTAAACAGATTGATCCGTGTCTCCTATGGCCCGTTCCAGCTTGGCGATATGCCCAATGGAACCATTCGTGAAATTCGCGGCAAAATGCTGCGTGAGCAATTGGGTGAGAAACTGGTCTTGGAATCAGGCGCTGATTTTGATGCGCCAATTATCAATCAAGCTGAAGATATTCCGCGTGCCGCTTCAGCGGTAAAGAAAACCAAAGAAACGCGGGCAAAGCTAGAGAAACTAAAACGCGGTCAGGCGAGCGAAGATTCTCTTGCTAAAATGACAACCAAAACGCCGCGCAAGACCGGCGGCAAAAATCATAAAGCACCAACTCGTAACAAACCAGATTTTGAGCGCAGTTCGTCTGGGCAAAGGTCGGGCGGGGCTAATTCCAGATCTTCAAAACCAGGTGGGACCAATGCGGATCGTCGGCGGTAATTTTCGCGGTCGCCGTCTTGCAACGCCCGCTTCGGATAAAATCAGGCCGACAACCGATCGAACGCGCGAAAGCCTGTTCAATATTTTAGGCCATCAGATAGAATTCACCAATAAGCGAGTGATCGATCTTTTCGCCGGGACAGGCGCACTGGGACTAGAAGCCGTGTCGCGTGGTTGTTCCTATGCGCTGTTTGTCGAAGAAAGTACTGAGGGCAGAGGATTGCTGCGCACGAATATCGAGAATTTTGGCCTGCAAGGGGTTAGCCGGATTTTTAAGCGGGACGCGACCAAGTTGGGCGAAGCTGGTATTATTCAACCGTTTGATTTGGCTTTTTTGGACCCACCCTATGACAAGGGATTGGGAGAGCAGGCAATGGCGCAATTGCGTCTGGGCGGATGGCTGAACCCAAACGCATTAATCATCCTTGAAGAACGAAAAGCCTCTATGCCCGGCGATCTTGAAGGATTTGTAGAAATTGACCGCCGGGATTTTGGCGACACTTCTATCTCTATTCGTCATCTACAAGAAGAAAGTAGCAGTCAATAACGTGCTTGTGAGTTGAATTCCCTGTTTTTTAAGATCAGGTGAACTACATTACGTCTACCAAACCATTTCGATGTAAAGGAAGCAAATTTGTTGAAATCCACTAAACTGATAATGGCTTTGTGTGTGTCCGGTATGTTGGCCGTTATGCCCGCCAATGGGGAAGAAACCAAAACGGCGCAGATTTCTCTTGCGCCGCCCGAAGTTACCCAAACCAAGCTTGATAATGGGCTTGAGATAATTGTAATTCCCGATCGTCGCGCTCCGGTAGTCACCCATATGATTTGGTATAAGGCTGGATCAGCAGATGAACCCACTGGCAAATCGGGTATTGCGCATTTTCTAGAGCACTTGATGTTCAAAGGCACGAAAACTGTTCCAGCTGGCGAATTTTCCAAGAAAGTCGCTGAAATTGGCGGTCAGGAAAACGCATTTACATCAGTTGATTATACTGCCTACTACCAAAAAATAGCTCCCGAAGCGCTGGAAATGGCGATGGGGTATGAGGCTGACAGGATGCACAACCTGATTTTGTCGGACGAAGTCATTGAGCCGGAAAAAAAGGTGATTTTGGAGGAAAGACGTTCTCGGATTGATTCAGAACCACGTTCTATTTTGCAGGAAACGGTCGAAGCGACTTTGTTCAAGCACCACCCGTATGGAACGCCTATTATTGGCTGGCAAAATGAAATGTTAGGCTTATCAAAAGATGATGCCATCGCATTTTATAACAAATTCTATTCTCCCAATAATGCGGTTCTTGTCGTTGCCGGCGATGTTGAGCCAAGCGAAGTTATTGCCCTTGCACAAAAGACCTATGGCAAGGTTGAAAAGCGCGTCGAAGATATTGTTCGCCAGCGTGTTGTTGAGCCTGAGCCTGTAACGTCGCGTATCATCAATTACGAAGATCCTCGTGTAACCAAGCCTTCCTTTAGCAGAATGTATCTTGTGCCATCTTATATTGGTGCTGCAGCGAAAGAGGCGGAGTCACTTGAACTCTTGGCAGCCATTTTGGGTGGCTCGTCTACCAGCCGCTTATACAAGTCGCTTGTATTGGAAAAAGAAATTTCCACATCCGCTGGCGCTTGGTATCAAGGCGGTTCTTATGACATGACCAAGTTCGGTTTTTACGGTTCCCCACGCGGCGACGAAAAAATCGAAGATGTGGAGTTGGCAGTTGATGAAGTGATAAACCAACTATTGAAAGATGGAATAACCCAAACCGAACTCGACAATGCACGAAACAACTTACTGAAATCAGCCATTTTTGACCGGGATAGCCAGACAAATATGGCGCGTCTTTATGGCACCGTTCTGTCAATCGGTGGTGATTTGGATGATATTAATTTATGGCCTGAAAGACTTGCAGCAGTGACCATTGAAGAAGTGAACGCTGTGGCAAAAAAATATCTTCGTAAGAACCGTTCTGTAACTGCATTTTTGAGGCCGCAATCATGATTTTGTTTCATAAATTCAAATCTATGCTGGCATCTAGCATGCTGGTTTTCGCGATATTTATAGTCAACGTTTCTAACGTTTGGGCCATTGATATTCAGGAGGTTGTTACACCCTCGGGAATAAAAGCCTGGCTGGTGGAAGATTATACCGTGCCGCTGATTTCGGTATCTATGGAATTTACCGGAGGCTCAACGCAGGACCCAGCCGGTCTTGAAGGTGTCACGTCAATCATGGGCGCGATGATGGATGAAGGGGCGGGGGATCTCGATACAGCCGCGTTGAAGGCTGAACTGGAGGAACGTGGTATTGAGCTTGGTTTTTCCGCCGATAGAGACAATGTCAGCGGTGGAATGAAATTGATCGCCACTGAAAAAGAACGTGCTTTTGAATTGTTGAAGATGGTTCTAACCGCTCCAAAATTTGAAGCCGCATCTTTGGAGCGAATTCGCGCTGGCTATATTTCGGGAGCAAAAAGAAACACCAATGATCCTGATTCAATCTTAGGCAAACGCATTCGCGAAACGCTTTTCAAAGATCATCCCTATGGACGTGAGCAACGCGGAACTTTGAATAGCCTCGAAAAAATTACAAGAGACGATATTGTTTCTCGCCATCAAGCCCTTTTTGCCAGAGACAATGTGTATATCGGCGTTGTTGGAGCGATCAGCAAAGAAGAGTTGATGGTTGAATTGGAGCGGACATTGTCTGACTTGCCGCAACAGGCAACGTTGGTGGAAATTCCAGATATTGTTCCCGTATATGGCATGCGCGAGCACATTACCTTTGAAAGTCCTCAAACAACCGTTTCGCTGGCTATGCCAGGTCTAAAACGCAATGCGCCTGACTTCTTTGCAGCCCATATCATGAACCACATTCTTGGGGGCGGAACTTTTTCATCTTGGCTTTATGAAGAAATCCGAGAAAAGCGCGGTCTAGTTTATGGCATCGGGACTAATCTTGTGACGCTTGAACATACCGCATATTTGGGCGGTGGTTTTGCTACCAAGCCGGATCAGGCGAAAGACGCATTAGAATTAACCCTTTCAGAAATCAAGAGAATGGCAACCGATGGGCCAACGCAAGAGGAACTGGATGCTGCCAAAAAGTTTGTTTTTGGCACCTATGCAATCAGCAATCTTGATACATCCAGCAAAATTTCCAATGTGCTGGTTGGTCTGCAGTCCAGCAAATTGGGTATAGATTACATCAACAAACGGGCTGAATTTATTGATGCCGTATCTCTCGACGTTGTAAAGGCGATGGCAAGGCGCTTGCTTTCTGATCCACCAATGGTGATTACCATCGGGCCTGGAGAGGTTTAAGTCTAAATGGCTGATGAAAAGAAGTTTGCTTTGGCACTGGGCGGAGGCGGTGCGCGCGGCATCGCCCATGTACACATACTCAAAGCACTTGATGATATGGGCATCAAACCTGTCGAGATCACCGGGTCATCCATTGGAAGCATTATCGGGGCTGGTTATGCATCGGGCATGCGCGGCGAAGATATAGAAAAATTCTTCTTGGATAGTTTTGGAAATCGCACACAGGTTTTGGCAAAACTTTGGAAATTGCGCCCTGATCCAATCAAAGCGATTATCAGCAAAGAATCCAAAATGTCTGCTTTTGGCCAGATGAACATCGAAAAAGTGCTTTCCGTGTTCTTGCCGCCCGAATTACCGAAGGTCTTTTCAGAGCTTTCAATTCCATTGAAAATCACCGCGACAGATTATTATGGCAATACATTGAAAGTTTTGAGCAGTGGTGATTTGCGAAAAGCCATCGCAGCATCGGCGGCAATTCCGGTAGTGTTTTCGCCAGTGATCATCGATAAATGCGTTTTGATTGATGGGGGAATAAATAACCCATTGCCTTTTGATTTATTGGAGCAAGATGGTGTTTTTACCATAGCCGTCGATGTCGTTGGCCTACCCACGGGGGAAGCTGGAACGCTTCCAGGGCGTGTTGATGTGGGTTTCGGCGCAAGCCAGTTGATGATGCAATCAATCACCAATATCAAATTAGCGGCAAATCCGCCTGATTTGTTTTTGCGGCCAAATGTAGATGCGTTCAGAGTTTTGGACTTTCTCAAGGTAAAAGAGATTTTGAAGGCGACCCAACCCATTTACGATAAAACTTGCCGCGAGCTTGAACGGCTGCTGGCCTTATAAAGCTTAGAAGTTTTTATAGCCCAGCGCTTCGCCCAGATGAAAAAGGTGAATTGGCAGTTGCAGGCACGTCCACTGTAATGCCTTCTTTGGCAGCCTGCATCGGCAATTTGATCAAAATACGCTTTACGGCGATCAGTGATAATATACCGAACAACGCTCCGCCAATGCCCCATCCCATGATGATGCCTTCAGGGCCCCATTGAGCGCCAAAATGCGCAAATGGTATAACGCCCAAAGTTGCTCTGCCCCAATTGAAGAATGTTGAATAAATCGGATGGTCCAAATTGTTGAAGGCGGCATTGGATACAAAAAGAAATCCATTGAAAATCTGGGTGCCAGCAACGAGATAGCAAAAGATAGCAATCATTGACGCTGCATTTCCCGTCGCGCCAAAGGCGATGATAATTATGTCTTTGAGCAACGCCAAAAGTGCCCACATTACGAATACATAGATAAGCGTGAAAATCATGCTGTCACGCATGGTGGAGTTGACGCGATCAAGTTTACCTGCCCCATAATTTTGCGCAAGAATTGGCCCGACTGCCCCTGAGAGTGAGAAAATGCCTGCAAATGCAAGTGGAATGATGCGCCCGACAATTGCCCATCCTGCAACCGCATCATCACCAAAAGGCGCAATAGCTGCAGTGATATAGGCATTGCCCACTGGGGTGGCGATTTGGGTGAGTACCGCAGGGCCGCCAATGCGCATGAAAGGTCTAATGAATCCAGAAAGAACCTTCGTATCAGGCATACGGATCATATCATGGACGATGACAGTTCCATGCAAGCCAACCAGTACAAATAAAAACCGAACGATCACAACCGAGAGCGCAGCTCCCGTGATGCCCAAGTCAAAATAAAATATCATGATTGGGTCGATCATGGCTGCAGCTATGCCAGACGAAAGCGTTACATACATGGCCCGTTTGGCATCGCCCTTAGCACGCAATAGGCCAGCGCAACACATACCAATTCCCAGCAAGGGAATGGTTGGTACTGTAATTTGCATAAAGCCGACAGCAATCGCATGGGTCTCGCCTTTTGCCCCGAGCATGGTCAGTGTCCATTCAATAGATACGTAAAGCACCAATGCAAGCAGGCATGAAACGCCAAACATCACTAATAAGGATGCCCCGGCGAAAGACCTGGCCTTTTCCTCGTCGCCGCTTCCAATAGCCCGTGCTGTTATGGCCGTACCGGCAATTGTGAAACCGATACAAACTGATACAGCAAAGAATATGATGGTCGCCGCATAACCAATAGCCGCTGCCAATTCTTGCTGACCAAGTAGTGAAATGTAAAATAGATTGGCAAGATCAACAAGAAATATGGCGACCAAGCCAATAGCGCCCGTGCTAGACATCACAATAACATGGCGAAAAGTCGAGCCAGTTAAGAATGCTGCTCCTTTTGCAGGTGGACGACTGCCTTGCTTGCTATTTACTGAGTTGGATTTTGCCAATTGAACACTATTTCTATTTGATAGGAACACCCTCTATGGCGTAAATTCGCTTGCCAGTCGACCCATCTGGGTTTGGTTTGATTTCACTTTTTGAGCGAGCCAATCAACTAAGCCTTTGTCTTGGCGTGCGAATGGGTTAGATGGGTTCAACAATTACCAATGCCCAACAAAGTAGGAAATCTCTTGTCTATCAATTTAGCCAATTTGGAAGCCAGTTCCCAAAGCTTAGTCAAGGCTGCCCTTAAAGCTGGTGCAGATCAATGCGATGTATCTGTCGCTAATGGGCATTCTGCCAGTGTCTCTTGCCGCGATGGTAAGATTGAAAATACGGGTCGTTCAGAAGGCGATAGTTTTTCGCTGCGCGTTTTTGTAGGTAAAAAAGTGGCTTCTGTTTCCACCAATCAAATAGCCGATTTGGATATGCTGGCAGAACGCGCCGTTGCAATGGCAAAAGTATCCCCCGAAGATCCGTTTCAAGGGCTGGCGGGGCCTGACGAAATTGCAAAAACTATTCCGACTTTGGAAATGTTTGACAACACAACGCCAACCAATGAGTGGCTACGTGATTTCGCTATGGAAGCTGAATCGGCAGGTTTAGGCGTTAGCGGTGTTGCCAAATCCATGGGTACTTCGGCCGGTTGGGGAACCAGTGGATTTGTTCTGGCAACATCCAATGGATTCTCCGGTAGTTTTATCCGTTCAGGCTTTTCCTGCTCTGCCATGATGGTGAGCGGCGAAGGTGAAGCCATGGAGCGTGACTATGACTTTACCAGCACAGTATTTTTGGAAGATCTGCGCTCTGCAGGTGAAATAGGCAAAACAGCTGGTGAACGCGCCGTCAAAAGAGCTAATCCGCAACAGGTAAAAAGCGGCTCCTTCCCTGTTCTGTTTGATAGACGTCAGACTGGCAGCTTTCTTGGTGCCATCATGGGCGCAATCAACGGTTCATCCATTGCTCGTAAAACCAGCTTTTTGCGCGATATGATGGGCAAACAGATTGCGGCTGCAAATATTCAGGTCTTTGATGATCCATTGCGCAAACGCGGCCTTGGCTCCCGCCCCTTTGACGGGGAAGGAATGCCCTGCGAAGCGATCACTTTTGTCAAAGATGGCATCTTGCAGGAGTGGATCCTTGATGGCGCTACTGCCCGTGAACTTGGTCTAAAGAGCAATGGTCGAGCGAGCAGGAGTGGCGCTGGAACATCACCAACTTCGACCAATACTTGGATACCCAATGGTGAGAAATCAGTGGTAGAATTAGCCAAGGATATTGGAACCGGCTTTTATTGCACCGAAACCATTGGCCATGGACTTAATATGGTTACGGGGGTTTATTCCAAAGGGGCAAGCGGGTTCTGGATTGAAAACGGCGAAATTGCTTATCCTGTTGCGGGGATCACTATCGCAGGAAACTTAAAAGATATGTTCATGTCCATGATTGTCGCCAATGATCTGGAGTTTCGCGGTTCAACGAACGCGCCCTCAATCTTGATGGAATCCATGACTATAGGCGGCAAATAATCGTGCATTCGCTTCAGGATGATCTTGATCTTATTTCGCTTGCAGCTAGAAATGCTGGCGAAATAGCGCTCGACTTTTTTGGATCGAAAAATGATGTTTGGCACAAACATGGCAATTCGCCTGTGTCTGAAGCCGACTACGCCGTCGACAAATTTCTGAAAGAAACCCTGCTGAATGCTCGACCAAACTATGGGTGGTTATCTGAGGAAACAGAGGACAATACTGACCGGCTAAGTTCCAAAAGACTATTTGTTGTAGATCCAATTGATGGAACCAGAGGGTTTTTGGCAGGTCATAAGCAGTGGTGCGTGTCCGTTGCCATTGTGGAAGCGCAATCACCAATCGCAGGTGTCTTGAATTGTCCTGCGCTTGAAGAGCATTTTGTTGCAGCAAAAGAACAGGGCGCGTTTCTGAATGGAAACAGAATGCAAATTCTCGATAACAATGATATACGATCAATGACGGGCTCGCGCAAACTGATTGAAGTTATGGAAGAGAGCGACGACAAAAATTATACAGTCCTGCCTTTTGTGCCCTCACTTGCTTATCGTGTCGCAATGGTAGCCAACCGACAACTGGATGCAGCAGTGGCACGCCCGGGCGCTCATGACTGGGATCTTGCAGCGGCGGACATCATATTGAGCGAAGTTGGCGGTAAATTAACAGACATCAACAGTTTTGCTCGGCTGTACAATCAACCAACGCCTAGATCAGGATCGCTGATCGCATCCAGTATTTCTGCCCATTCTAACTTGGTGGACCTTGCGAAAGCGGGCGGTTTTCTTCATTAGTGTTGAAAATTCTGTAAATAGATCGACGCGGAGTATTTAATGTCAAATTCGAGCAATAAAAACACGGTAGAAAAAGATGGACAGCTGCTTCACCTGGTATTTGGTGGAGAGTTAAACAACATCCAGGGTGTGACCTTTAGAGACCTGAATGAGGTTGATATCGTGGGCATGTTTCCGAACTATGAAACAGCCCACCAAGCTTGGAAAGCCAAAGCACAACAAACAGTAGACAATGCCAATATGCGTTATTTTATTGTTCATCTTCACAAAGTGCTCGACCCTGATGGCGATGGTATTTACGGGTAACGCCTTTTTGTAGGGTTCGTTTGCGGCTTGTATGTCTCATACTGATTGCTGATAAAATGAATAAAGAGGTGTAAGTTCTCGTTCAAACGAATGAGAATCGCCTCCAAAGGAATTTTCAGGTCATGGCAAGTGAGCCGACAGAAAATAAAACGGTATCAAAGCGACCTCGCCAGAAAACACCGGCATGGTTACGCAAACCTGGTCAGTGGGCTTCTGAAAGTCGATTTTTCACGCCAGTTATTTCCTGGTTGGCAGTTCAGTATTTAAAGCTGGTTTATAAAACCAACACCTGGATTGTTGAGCCGGAGAATATTCTCGATGAAGTGAAGCCGGACTTGCCCGTAATCGTTGGGGTTTGGCACGGCCAGCATATCCTCCTGCCTGCTATTCCTATTGGGCTAACTGCATCGGTTATGATCTCAAGAAGTTTGGATGGAGAGATCACCGCCCGTGTTGCCGAACATTTCGGATCAACAGCAATTCGTGCGTCCGGTGGGCGCAACGCCAAGCACACTTTGTCTAAAGGAGCCTTAAAAGGCTTTCTCGACATGAAGGCGGCCTTGGAGCGCGGTGAAAATGTACTTCAAACGGCTGATATCCCAAAAGGAACCGCACGGCGCGCGGGTAGGGGGATTATCACACTCTCTCAAAAAAGCGGTCGGATAATATTACCGCTTGCAGTCGCGTCCTCAAAGCGTTGGTTATTGCCGAAAAGCTGGGATCGGACCACGATCAATTTACCATTTGGAAAATCAGCGATCGTCGTTGGAAAGCATATATCAGTTCCTGAAGGTGCCAGTGATAAACTGTTGGAAGAGCTTCGCATTGAATTGCAGGATGAACTGAATAGGGTCACCGAGCGCGCTTATGTTTTGACCGGGAAACCAGAACAAAAAACTGATGCGGCGACCAACATTTCTGCGGAGCAAAAATCACAATGACGGATTTCTGGTCACGCATGTTGTTGGGGTCTTATCGCCGGTTTGGTAAGATAGTCTACCCTTTCATGGGGCCTTTTCTGGCTTTGCGGGCAAAGCGCGGAAAAGAGGACCGTTCGCGGCGCTATGAGCGCTATGGCTATCCCAGCGCCGAACGCCCAAAAGGGCCTATGGTTTGGTTTCACGCTGCCAGTGTGGGCGAATCCATGGCAGTCTTGGCACTGATTGAGCGGGTTCATTCACTTGGCATCCATACGATTATGACAACGGGCACAGTGACGTCAGCTGAGATCGTCAAAAAGCGTCTACCAAGGGGAACATTTCACCAATATGTCCCGCTCGATTTACAACCTGCCGTAAGGCGTTTTCTTGAGCATTGGCAACCGGATTTGGCTGTCTTTACTGAGTCTGAAATCTGGCCAACAACAATTGAAGAACTCAAACGACTTCGCGTTCCGCAGGTTTTGGTAAATGCAAGAATGTCCGATAAATCATTCAAACGCTGGACATCAGCTGATAGAATTGCAGAAGATCTGTTCGATAAATTTTCCCATGTGATTGCCCAATCAGATTTGGACGCTGAGCGCTATCGCTCTTTGGGCGCGCGTCCGGTAATAACCTCAGGAAATCTGAAAGTTGATACCAAAGAAATTCCTTATCGGGTTGATGAACATCGCGCGATGAAATCGCTTGTTGGCGATCGCCCGATATGGCTTGCCGCCAGCACTCACAAAGGCGAAGAGGCCATCATTCTTGAAGTTCATAAAAAGCTTCGTGACACCTATCCCGGTCTTTTGACAATTCTGGTTCCGCGCCACCCTGAACGCGGTGATGAAATAGAAGAATTGATAAAAGCTGCATCGCTGAATTGCGCGCGCAGAAGTAGGAAAGAGAAAATCCTTACTCAAACGGGTATTTATCTAGGGGATACGATAGGCGAAATGGGACTGTTTCTTCGTCTTGCGCCTGTGGTATTCATGGGCCGTAGCCTTGCTGTTGGCGGCGGGCAAAATCCTTTGGAACCTGCCAGCACTGGTACCGCAATTTTGGCCGGAAAACACGTGAACAATTTCAGGGACTCCTATCGCACATTGTTGAAGAACAAAGCCGTAAGACTGGTTGAAGATGGTGACATGCTGGCAGCCAACGTATCCTATCTATTGTCGAACCCTGCCGAACGCGACCGGATGGTTGCTGCAGCTGAAACGACTTTGAATGAGATGCGCGGCGCTTTGCAGCGCACTATCGAAATTTTAGATTCGTATGTATTTCCCCTGACGGTAAAGCGCAAACTCGAGGAGATGAAAGATGGCCGTGAATGAAACGCCTCCTTTCTGGTTTGAGAAAGCAGGGCCTAAAGCCTGGCTGCTCTGGCCATTATCCTGGATGTATAGCCGCGCCGCAGCTTTAAAGATGCATGCGAAGCCCTCTGGCTCTGTTGATGTGCCAGTATTGTGCATTGGAAACTTCGTTGCTGGCGGTGGCGGGAAAACGCCAACAGCGTTAGCCATGGCAAAGCAAGTTACCGAGATGGGTTATAATCCCGGCTTCTTGTCGCGCGGCTATGGCGGACGCATTTCCGGTCCGGCACAGGTCGAGCTGGATAAACACAACGCTCACGATGTTGGCGATGAGCCTTTGTTATTGGCACGGGCCGCGCCAACGGTGATCTCTAGTGACCGTCTTACCGGCGCACGCAAACTTGTGGAAATTGGCGTTGACTTCATCATCATGGATGACGGGTTTCAAAATCCCCGCTTGCTGAAAGACTATAATCTTGTTGTGGTTGATGCAAAGCGCGGAGCAGGAAACGGCTTTGCGATGCCTGCTGGTCCATTGCGGGTAAATTTGAAAGATCAGTTGAGACTTGCCGATGGTGTTTTGATCATTGGTCAGCAAGACGGCGCTGTCAGTGTTGTTCGCCAAGCTGCAAAAAGCGGATGCCCTGTATATCAGGCCGATATGAAGATGCTGGATAAAGCCAAATGGAAAGGCAAATGGGTGCTTGCCTATGCGGGGATCGCTGATCCAAGTAAATTCTTTGATGGTCTACGGAGTGTCGGTGCTGACCTTGCGCAAATAAAGTCTTTTGGGGACCATCATTTCTTCACCCGCGATGATGTAACTGAATTGCTTGATCGCGCTAAGCTGATGAAAGCTCAATTGGTCACAACAACTAAAGACTTCGTGCGGCTTATGGGAATGGGCGAGGCGGCTGAACGGCTTGCAAAAGCAAGTGAAATTGTGAAGATCGAAGTAGTATTTGAAAATCCGCAGACCGCTGAATTAGTGATTAATAAAACACTGGCTGAATTTGAAAAGCGCCAACTGGCCGCCAATAAATTGTAAGTGTGCTTTAAGCTTTGGCGCTTTCCTGTTCACGCGCCAATGATGCATGAACATCAATATAGGCCTCCTGACGCTCAACAGACCAATATTTCAACTCATCAAGATCAATCGGCTTGCCGGTCACAGCACATCTTACGAATGATCCGTTGCTTAGGATTTGATAATCCGCATCCAAATAGCGGATAGTTGCTTCCTTGGGGCCGTTCTCAAGCATGTTCTATTCCTTTTTAATATCCGGTTTTTAGAATTGAAAATGCTTGCTTGCAAGGGCGGCATCGCAGAAATTCAATTGCAACAAAACTGTATCTATCGCCCGAAAAGACGCTCGATGTCTTTCAGATCCAATTCCACCCATGTTGGTCTACCATGGTTACATTGCCCCGAATTTGGTGTGATTTCCATTTCTCGCAATAGGGCATTCATTTCTTCCGGTTTCAAAATACGTCCAGAGCGCACGCTGCCATGGCAAGCCATGGTTGCTGCAACATAGGCAAGCCGGGCTTCAAGTTTTTCGCTCGTGCCCCATTCTGCCAGTTCATCGGCCAAATCCAATATCAGTTGACTCGTATCAACTTCGCCTAACATCGCAGGGGTCTCGCGCACTGCGATTGCGCCAGGGCCAAACTTTTCCAAATGAAGGCCAAGGCGGGAAAATTGCTCACTTGCTGCGGCCAGACGATTTACATCATCTTCCGGCAAATCCACAATTTCCGGGATTAACAACATCTGTGAAGGCAATTGGTTTTCGAGGCCTTTCTTCAAGGCTTCGTAAACAATGCGTTCGTGTGCAGCGTGTTGATCGACTATGATCAAACCAGTTTCTGTTTGCGAAACAATATAGTTTTTATGAAGCTGGGCGCGGGCTGCCCCTAGGGGAAATTTGTTTTCTTGCTCTATTGGTTCAGCAACACTTCCAGACGGACTAGTTGCGCTTTCAAATGCGCTTTGGCTTTCAGAAAATCCTGCATTGCTGGAGGCGTCTGATGAAAGCGGTGCGTTCCAGTTTTGATAATAATTTGATTGTGAGGGCGAGAACCCTGTCGACTGGTGTGTTGTGCTCGAAGGGCTCCCCGGGCGAATAGCCGCCGCCATACCTGCACCACCTTCACTTGAGGATCGATGGCCTGCTTCCAACATGGCGCGTTTGATGGAGCCAACGAGCAGTCCGCGGACCAGCGCCGCATCGCGAAAGCGCACATCAGCCTTTGCAGGATGAACATTAACGTCCACTTCATGGGGTGGAAGATCAATAAAGAGAACCAGTACCGGATGGCGATCACGAGGCAGAAAATCCATATAAGCGCCGCGAATGGCACCCAGCAATTGCTTGTCTTTTACAGGCCTTCCGTTGACGAAGAAAAACTGATTGAGCGCATTGCCTCGGTTGAATGTTGGCAATCCAGCAAAACCAGTAAGCGTTATACGTTCCCGTTCGCTGTCAATTTCAACTGCATTTTTGACAAACGCAGTTCCCAAAACCTGCCCGATACGCCCACTCAAGCTAGCTGCTGGATAGTCCAATGTTGTACGATCAGGTCCCGCCGCGTTGAAATGAATGTTCGGAAAAGCCAAGGCCATCCTTTTGAAAACATCTGTAATGGCTGAAGTTTCTGCCCGTTCAGATTTCAAAAACTTGAGGCGGGCTGGCACCCTGGCAAATAAATCAGCCACTTCGATAACGGTACCGCTGTTTAATGGTGCAGGTTTTGGTCCATCCAAGACGCCATTATCCACTCTGATTTGCCATGCATTGCCATTCTCTCCTTCTTCGCGCGACCGACTGGTGATCGTCAATCTGGCGACAGATCCAATTGAGGGAAGTGCTTCACCGCGAAATCCAAGTGTTTTGATATCCAGAAGATCAAGACTGAGTTTTGATGTACAATGGCGCTCTACCGAGAGTTTCAGCTCATCAGCACTCATGCCTGATCCATTATCGGTTATGCGGATCAGGTTTTTGCCACCTTCTGCCGTCACCAGCTCAATGCGGGTAGCGCCCGCATCGATTGCATTTTCCAGAAGCTCTTTGACCACACTGGCTGGACGCTCGACAACCTCACCGGCAGCAATCTGGTTTATCATCGAATCTGAGAGGCGGATAATTTTCATAAACTGGCATTAACAGCAAAACGCCTCTGTTCGAAGGCCTGATGTTCAGCTAAGTCGAGATTCAAACAGTTTATCGCGTTGTTTTTCTTGATAAGCATGCCGCAAAAGCAATTTGGAGCCAGTAATGCCAAAATTTTCCAGTAAGGCGTTGGTTTTGTACTGCGGCATCTTGATGTCTATCACTGCCTTTTCTGTGGACATTACGTTGGCAGCCTTCTCTTTCATCAGCAACGAACTTGATGCTCCCTATTCTAGCGTTCAGATGATCATCCCGGTTTTTATTATCTCCATCGGGTTTGGTCAGATTGTAATGGGACCTTTGTCGGATCGTTTTGGACGAAAGCCAATCATTATTGCTGGATTGATCATTTATCTGATTGGCGCAGTCATCTGTCTGCTTGCAGCCAATATTGAAATCTTGTTGCTTGGGCGTGCTGTTCAAGGAATTGGCGCTGCCGTCGGGCCAGTTTTGTCTCGCGCAGTATTGCGTGACAATTTTTCCGGTCCAGAATTGGCCCGCAATATGGCCCTTGCCACTATGTTGTTTGCTGTTGGTCCTATTGTTGCGCCGCTTTTGGGGGCGGTTATTCTGCAGATAGGATCATGGCGTTACATCTTCCTGGTAATCGTGCTCTTCAGCTTAGGCGTACTTTTGACAGGCATCTGGTTTCTTCAGGAAACCAATCAGAATAAAGATGCTTTGGCTTTGTCTATGGGAAGAATAAAGAACAATATACAATTAGCCTTTGGCAATCGCCAAAGCAGGTTTTTCATATTGATGAGCGGCCCCATCATGTTGAACATTTTGCTAATCCTGATATGCCTGCCGCGCATTTTTAAAGAGGTCTATGGCATCGAAGGAAGCTGGTTTGCAATAATTTTCGCTTTCCACGGCATTGGTATTATCATCGGCCAAATTGTGAACCGACGTATGATCACCAAAATAGGAACAGCCAACGCCATGCGTGTTGGCGCTTGTGTGATATTTGCTTCGTCCCTATTAATGGGCGCGCTCTTCTACATAGGCTTTCTCGGTCCCTATGTCATTTCAGTGGTAATGGCGCTTTTCGCGACAGGCTATCTTGTCATACTTTCCAACGCGACTGCCCTTGCCCTTGATCCCATGGGACATATTGCGGGTTTCGTGTCGTCGCTATTCGGGTTTTTCGCTCAATTTATATCGTCTATTGCAGGCGCTCTGTTGGCCTTATGGATAGGCGGCGACTTGTCGTCTTTTATTATCGTCATGTTGATGTTAACAGGGTTTCTAATGACGATTCTGTTTTTCTGGAGCGAAAGCAAAGAAATCAGAATTGACTAAGGTCAGTTTATGCAATCTGGCTCTATCATCATTTGGATGTTGGGTGCAGAATTGATGATAGTTTACTGCTATTTAATTGATCATAATCCGCAATATTCGCCGTTTTCTGTGTAAAACGCATTCTCGATTAAAAGAGTAAGAAACTGCCATGGTTGGCTTCCGCCCAAAAGATATGTTGGGGTTTCTGCAAGGGCTATCTTTGCGGAGAATTTTCCCGTTTCTAGCATGGCGCTCGATGGTTACGCGCGAGACCTTAAAGTCTGACGCGTTTGCTGCTTTGACCGGAGCCACCATCGTATTGCCTCAGGGCGTTGCCTTTGCCGCCATTGCTGGTTTGCCGCCAGAATACGGGTTTTATTCTGCGATGATCACGCCGATTATTGCCGCATTATTTGGTTCTTCTTGGCATGTAATTTCAGGACCAACCACAGCCATCTCGGCGCTGGTTTTCGGCGCTTTGTCCGGCTTGTTTGAACCCGGTAGCGGAGCTTTTATTCAAGCTGCGATTACATTGACCTTGCTGGTTGGGGTATTTCAGCTTGCTCTGGGTCTCGCCCGTTTGGGGGCATTGGTTGATTTTGTCTCCCACTCTGTGATGGTCGGTTTTATGGCTGGCGCAGCAACGCTGGTAGCGCTGAGCCAAGTGGATAACGCCCTTGGCATTGATTTGCCGCGACCCGATGAAATCGGTGAATTTGCGGTCGGATTTGTTGAAAAAGTCTGGCATACAGATTGGCGCTCGTTCGCGATTGCCTTCATTTCGCTTGCAACAGCGGTTGTAATGAAAAAATTTCTACCAAAATGGCCTAATTATCTGGCAGCGCTGTTGGTTGGATCGCTTGTCTGTATTGCGCTAAAAGGTCAGGAAAACGGTGTATCGGTAATTGGTGCAATTCCGTCTATTGTTCCAGGCTTCTCGCTTCCTTCGATGAACATAAAATTATTAGGTGAGTTGGCGCCTGCTGCTTTTGCGATCGCTTTGGTCGGTTTGTTGGAAGCGGTGTCTATTGCTCGTGCTATTGCGATCAAGTCTGGTCAGGAATTGGACGGCAACCAGGAATTTATCGGCCAAGGCCTTTCCAATACTGTTGGTAGTTTCTTCCAATGCTATGCAGCATCTGGCTCCTTTACCCGTTCAGGTGTGAACTATGAGGCTGGTGCCAGAACGCCTTTGGCTGCAGTCATGGCTGCCATTTTCTTGTTCCTTATTTTGCTGTTTGTCGCGCCACTGTTTGCCTATGTGCCAATTCCTTCCATGGCTGGCGTTATTGTTCTGGTTGCTTGGAAGCTGATCGACTTTAAAGAAGTCTGGCACATCATGCAGACAAGTCGTAGTGAAACATCAATTGCTTTTATTACATTTCTGTCCACCCTTTTCATCGATCTTGAATTTGCGATCTATGTTGGGGTGATGCTTTCATTCCTGATCTTCTTGAATAAATCTGCTCATCCGTTTATCGGCATTGGAGCGCCTGATCCCAATACCAAACACCGCATGTTCAGAAGTGCAGAAACCAACAATCTTATTGAATGTCCGCAGCTGGCATTTGTGCGCATGGACGGGCCGTTTTATTTCGGTTCTGTCGAACACGTACGGCGCAAGTTTCGTGAGATCGAGCGCAGACGTGCCCAGCAAAAACATATGCTGTTCATGGTAAAAGGCGTGGGTGAGATTGACCTTCCTGCTGCTGAATTGTTGATCGAAGAGGCGCGTCGACGCAAAAGACGCGGCGGTTCTTTCCACGTGCAAGCCAAACAAATTGCAGCTATTAGCCGCTTGGAACGCTTCCATGTATCAGAAGCCTTGTCGACAGCGCATGTGCATACCAGTAAGGGCGATGCAATTTCTGAAATTGTTCCGACCTTGGATCAATCTATCTGTGCAACCTGCGAAGCCCGAATTTTCAGAGAATGCCCTGATCCTGCAGACTTCTTAAGCGCGGAAGAAAAAGCACAAAACTCCGAGCCGGCTGTTGAAAAAACAGACGAAACACCTAGTTCCAAAACATAGACCATAGCGTATCACGCGCTTTGGCCTGTTCATTTGAACCCTCAGCGTGCTTTGATTCCCTATGACTGAACTTGTCGTCGTTTTTGCAGATCAGCTATCCCATAACCTCTCATCCCTTGCCAATGCGGACAAGGGTAAGGCCACCGTTTTAATGATGGAAGTTCAGGATGAGGCTGATCAAGTTTGGCATCATCGAAAAAAACTGGTTTTTCTGTTTTCCGCCATGCGTCATTTCGCTGATGAGCTGAAAGAAGCAGGCTGGAAAGTGCGATATGTCAAGCTGACCGACAGCGACAACACGAATAATTTTTCAGAGGAAATCACTTCGGCCGTTATAGATGTAACGCCCGATCGCCTGCTGTTTACAGAGCCGGGCGAGTGGCGGGTTGAGCAGATCATCAGGCAACTGCGTGAACAGTTGGACATTCCGGTATCGATGTTCCGTGACACACGTTTCGTTGCCACAAAGCAGCAATTTCGCGATTGGGCTAAAGGACGTAAAGAATTAAGGATGGAGTATTTCTATCGAGAAATGCGCCGTTCTACCGGGCTATTGATGGACGGAGACAAGCCGAAAGGTGGAAAGTGGAATTATGATCAGGAAAACCGAAGTCCGATCAAATCTGATCAAAAACTACCGAATAGGCACTTTGTGGAACCTGATGACACAACTTTAGATGTGCTGGAAATGGTATCTGAAAAGTTTCCTGACCGTTTCGGTAGTTTGGATAGTTTCGGCTATGGTGTAACGGCAAAATCGGCCGAGGCGGCGCTGGATGAGTTTATAAAAACCAGACTGCCAGACTTTGGCACCTATCAAGACGCCATGATCACAGGTCAGACATTTCTTTTCCATTCGGTGTTGGCGCTTTATATAAATGTCGGACTCCTTGATCCTTTAAAAGCCTGTAAGGCTGTTGAAAAAGCCTACCTTGCAGGCAATGCACCGATAAACGCAGTTGAAGGATTTATTCGCCAAATCATCGGATGGCGTGAATATGTGCGCGGTGTCTACTGGCTTAAAATGCCTGACTATCTTGACCAAAATTCCTTGGATGCCAAAGAGGATCTGCCGGATTTTTATTGGTCTGGCAAAACCAAGATGAATTGCGTTAGAGAAGTTATCGAGCAAACCAAAGAACATGCTTATTCCCATCATATTCAGCGCTTGATGATCACGGGCAATTTTGCTTTGCTTGCAGGCATTGATCCAAGACAGGTCCATGAATGGTATTTGGCTGTCTATGCTGACGCTTTTGAATGGGTCGAGCTTCCCAATACGTTGGGCATGGCCTTGTTTGCCGATGGCGGATTGCTTGCATCAAAACCCTACGCGGCAAGCGCAAACTACATCAACAAGATGTCGAATTTTTGTAAATCTTGCCACTACGACCCTAAGGAAAAACTTGGAGAGCGAGCCTGTCCGTTCAATGCGCTCTATTGGGATTTTTTGGATAGAAACGAAAAACGCTTGGGAAAAAATCCTCGAATGGGCATGATGTATAAGAACCTTCAGCGCATGGATGACAAAGCCCTCGACGATGTCCGCTCCCAAGCCCAACAGGTAAAGCAGAAATTGAAATCTGGCACCTTGTGATCCTGCTGCAAGCGGTTAAAACTGTGAAATCACATTTAATTTGAGGAATATTCTATGTCTGCGGAAAATAACACCTTTTTGAAGAACAAAAACCTGATTGACGGCCAGTGGGTCGATGCAGATGGCGGCGAGACCATTAATGTTAACAATCCCGCGACAGGCGAGATTATTGGCACTATCCCGAAATCGGGAAAAGCCGAGACAGCCCGCGCTATCGAAGCGGCACAGAAAGCCTTTGAAACCTTTCGCAAAACGTCTGCCTTAGAGCGCTCCAAAATGCTTCGCAAATTGCATGATGTCATCATGGAAAATCAGGAAGCTCTTGCAAGGCTTTTAACTATGGAGCAGGGCAAGTCGATTGTTGAAGCGCGCGGTGAAGTGGGCATGTCAGCTGGTTATGTATTGTGGTACGCAGAGGAGGCCCGCCGCATGTATGGCGACGTGGTTCCATCCCCGTGGGCAGATCGGCGCATTATGGTCACTAAACAGCCAGTAGGTGTGATTGCGGCCATTACCCCTTGGAATTTTCCCTCTTCAATGCTTGCCCGCAAAATTGGTCCAGCAATCGCGGCTGGGTGTACAGCGGTTGCTAAACCAGCAACCCAAACACCGTATTCAGGTATTGCATGGGGCATCTTGTGTGAAATGGCTGGTATCCCGGCTGGCGTTGTAAATATTCTAACAGGGTCCGCCTCAGAGATCGGCGGCGAAATTACCCGCAACCCGCATGTCAAAAAAGTTACGTTCACGGGCTCCACAGAAATCGGTAAATTACTGTTGAAGCAATGTGCAGGTACCGTGAAAAAAGTGTCTATGGAATTGGGCGGTAATGCACCATTTCTTGTGTTCAACGATGCGGACATTGATCGTGCTGTTGAAGGTGCCATCGCTGCGAAATATCGTAACTCTGGTCAAACATGCGTTTGTACAAACCGCTTTCTAGTCCAGTCGAAAGTCTACAAGGAGTTCGTTGAGAAATTCTCTGCTGCAGCTTCTGCATTGAAGGTCGGCAACGGTTTGGAAGATGGCGTGCAGCAAGGGCCGCTGATCGACATGAACGCTGTTGAAAGCGTTGAGGCCATGATCGAAGATGCCACTAAAAAAGGCGGTAAGATTGTCGCTGGCGGTAAGCGCCATAAGCTGGGCGGATCATTCTTCGAACCAACTGTCATTGCCGATGCCAAGCCGCGCATGCGCTTTGCGAAAGAAGAAATTTTCGGCCCAATCTCCCCAATCTTTAAGTTCAAGGATGAGGAAGAGGGCATTGCCATGGCTAACAACACAGTTTTTGGCTTGGCGGCTTATTTCTACACATCCGATTTGGGTCGTATGTTCCGCGTATCGGAAGCCCTTGAGTATGGCCTTGTTGGCGTCAATGAAGGTGTAATCACAACCGTTGAAGCGCCATTTGGTGGTTTCAAAGAATCCGGCTTGGGTCGTGAAGGTGGACATCAAGGCATCGAGGATTATCTCGAAAGCAAATATGTCTGCGTAGGTGGCTTAGGGCTCTAATCCCCACAGCTTATACAAATATCAGAGGCGCTCGATGGTTCGGGCGCTTTTTTGCTTTGATGGATTGTTATGAATAGCTGACGACGAGAATGCCGCCAACAATCAGGCCTGTCCCCAAGAAGAACATTGGTGTCAGCGTCTCATTCAATAGAAAATACCCAATGATGGGTACAATGACAAAGCCGGACGCCATAAATGGATAGGCTTTTGAAATATCAGTTTTCGATACAGCGATAACCCATAGAAACGATGATATGCCGTAAAGAGCCATTGCCCCGATGAAATAGGGATTAAAAGCAATATTCCACAAATCTCGTCCGATATTTCCAGTGAGACCTTTGCCAGCCATTTTGAACAAAAACTGCCCAAAGGCAATCATGATAGGCACACTGATTAATAGAGCGAGATCAACTCTCATGCTTATTCACCCGCTCTTGTGCGGGTCATATTATAGAACATGCGGCGAGTTTCCGCCCGCATCCGACGAAGCGAATCTAGAATAACGCCTGCGGTAATAGACAAGATCGATACAACGACAATGCCGGTCGATAATATTGCGGTTGGCAAGCGTTCAACGAGGCCAGTGCGGCTATATTCGATCAACAAGGGTGTTGATAAGGCAAAAGCAAACAGGATGCCTGCAATGCCCACAGCGCCAAAGAAATAAAGCGGTTTGTATTCTTTCAACAAAACCACGATGGTTTTTAAAATGCGTGCGCCATCTTTGATGGTCGACAACTTGCTCTCGGATCCCTCTGGGCGATCCTTATAAAGTAAAGCGATTTCAGCAACAGGCAACCGCAATTGCGAAGCATGAACTGATAATTCTGTTTCAATTTCAAACCCTGCAGAAAGTGCAGGAAAACTTTTAACAAAACGGCGGCTAAACACACGATAGCCGGAAAAAATGTCGGTGAACTCGCGTCCAAAGAGCGATGTATATAAAATATTGAAAAGCTTGTTGCCAGCTGCATGACCTGCGCGCTGATGTTTTTCGTCAGCGCCAATGCGCGCGCCAACAACCATATCAGCCCGCTCGCTTATCAATAAATCAACAAGTTTCGGCGCGCTGCTGGCATCATAGGTGTCGTCCCCGTCAACCATGATATATATATCCGCATCCACATCGGTAAACATCCGTCGAACCACATTGCCCTTGCCTGCACGCCGTTCATATCCGATCAGCGCTCCAGCTTTTTCGGCAACTTCAGCTGTTCTGTCAGTGGAATTATTGTCGTAAACATAAACCGTGCAATCGGGTAGAGATTTTTTGAAATCTTTGACAACAGAGCCGATGGTGATTTCTTCATTCATGCAAGGAACGAGAACGGCAATTCTGGCAGTTTTGGAAATTTCAGCGCGCTTTGCCATAGCTGCTTTTTCCTTGGATGAAATCTGAAGCATAAGTTCCCTGTCGTCTTTTTCGCGGTCTTGTTTTCAAATGGTGGTTGCAAGGTAACCTTTTGCCGTAAATTAAATATTAAAGTGTAATGAGTTTGTATGGGCGCAAGTTTAATCGCGTCAAAACACCGATTCCGATGGAAAAGACCAACGCAATGTCCGCTATGAACGAAAAAGATCAAAACTCAGCAATCTTGAACGATGGTGAGGAAAAACCATCTGCGGCCAAGATTGTTCTTTGGACATCGTTGTTTCAATTAGCTTGGCATTTCAGATCAATCTTCCCGTTTCTGCAGGAAGGGTCTTTTCAAGATTCGGATGATTTCCTGCGCTTACATCAGATCAGAAACTGGATAGGCGGCCAGGGGTGGTTCGATGTTTCTGTTCCTAGAATGAATTTTCCTGATGGTGGCGACATGCATTGGTCACGAATGGTAGATGCACCTATCGCAGGTCTGATCTGGATTTTCGACCTGTTTACAGAAACGGTGATCGCTGAGAGATTGGCTGCTATTGTTTGGCCTACGATACTCATTATTGCTTGTGTATTTGTCTTGCTGGCCGTTTGCGAAAAGCTCTTTCCAGCAACCAACAGGTTATTGGCGCTCTTATTCGTTGTGACCTGTATTACCTCACTGGTGGAATATGCGCCAAGCCGCATCGATCATCACGGCGTACAAATATTGTTCTATTGTCTTACGCTTCTTGGCTTGGTGAATGCAGATAAATGGTTCGGGCACTATCTCGTCGGCGCGAGTATCGCTTTCTCAATTGTCATTGGCCTTGATGTGGTTTTACTGCTCGTTTTTATTCTTGCCTGGCTCGGTATTGAATGGGTTTTCGAAATTGACAAGGATGGCAAAGGCCTGATGCGAACGAGCGCTGCAATGGCTGTCACTAGCTTGTTGCTTTATCCGCTGAATGTCGTACCGGCCAATTGGCTGGTTGAAAACTGCGATGCAATTTCCATCGTTTATCTTTCTGCAATCCTTCTGATTTCATTGAGTTTTTTCACTCTGTCATTTGCCACAAAAGTTCTGACTTTTGAAACTGCTGTAAAAACTCGTATCGCCCGTCTGACGGCGGGTGCGGCTTTGGCGTTGGCAAGCCTCGCCATTTTATATGGTGCTTATCCTCAGTGTTCGGCCGGTCCGATGTCTGGCATATCGCCAGAATTAAACGCAGAATGGCTTTCCAACATCGTCGAAGCCAAGGGCTTAATTGCATATATTCGTGAATTGGATCCAAGCTGGATTGGGATCCCCCTTTATCTGCTGGCAATCATTTTTGCCGGCCTGTATTTGATGATAAAAGGCAAAACGCCCCCACGGTTTCTTGCAATTTGGGCGACATTGGTCATTTGCTTCTTTCTCGGTTTTGTCCAAGTTCGCGCTTATCGCATAGGCCTTTTCGCTACTGTTCCCATTAGTGTGATGATTGCTCAATATTTTTGGTATTGGGCTTCAAAGCGCTTTCAATCACGACTGCCAGTCGCCTATGTTGCAACCGGGCTTGTTGGCCTTTTAATGCTAAGCCCAACCTGGCAGCTTATTGGTAAAGCAATGACGGCACCCTTATTGTCGAATACTGCTGTCCAAGTTCAAAGTACTACGCAAGAAGAGGCTCAACAGGCGCTGTTTGAACCAGCCCTTTGCAATCGCGCGTCTGATTATGCATTTCTGGCATCCTTGCCAAAGGGCAATATTCTTAATGGTATCAACTACGGCCCCGCAATTCTTGTTTTCACAGAGCATTCGGTAACGGGCGGGAATTACCATCGAAATGACAAAGCCATTCTCGATATCCAACGGTTTTTTGGGTCTGAGCAGGATAAGGCTTTAGAGATCATCCAGAGCCGTAATGCTGATTATGTCATGCTATGCAATATCGAGCTTGATCCAATCAAAGACCCGTTTGGGTCTAAACTTATGGGTCCGCGCCTCATCAGAGGTAATATTCCCGCCTGGCTTGAGAAAATATCACCTCATGGATCGCATGTCCTAGTATATAGGTTTGTAAAAACTGCGGCTTGAAAATTGCGAAAGTTTCTTGTGATGGCGGTGCAATAGGCTTTGCACTTGGCTCAAGGCCATGGTAACCACCCTTGCCAATTGGTAGGGTTTTATTCTCTGTGGTAAATTTCCTGCCGTGACACCAATCAACGGATTTGAACCGTTATATCAGGGTCGGCAATGTCCAGAATAATCGAAGCTTCCACTGGTGAGTTAGCACTCACTTTCGACGATGTATTACTCCAGCCAGGTCATTCATTGGTGATGCCGGGGCAGGTAGATATTCGCACTCGTGTTGCGCGCGATATCGAACTTAATCTACCGATTTTATCTGCTGCAATGGACACTGTTACCGAGTCTCGCTTGGCAATTGCCATGGCGCAGGCTGGCGGTATGGGCGTCATACATCGCAATCTAACACCGATTGAACAAGCCGAAGAAGTTCGTCAGGTCAAAAAATTCGAGTCAGGCATGGTGGTCAATCCGGTTGTGATTGGCCCCGATGCTGCTTTGGAAGATGCTTTGGAGCTGATGAAAATAAACCGAATTTCCGGTATTCCTGTTGTGGAAACTGGCGGACGTGGTGGGCACGTTACTGGTAAACTGGTTGGCATATTGACCAACCGTGATGTGCGTTTTGCGTCCAATCCGAAACAAAAAATCAGCGAACTGATGACTCATGAGAACCTGATTACGGTGAAAGATGGTGTTAGCCAGGAAGACGCGCGTCGCTTGCTTCATACGCACCGCATTGAAAAATTGCTTGTCACCGATGACAAAGGCAATTGCACAGGCCTGATCACCGTCAAGGATATGGAAAAATCGCAGCTAAACCCAAATGCAGCCAAAGACAGCCAAGGACGATTGCGCGTCGCCGCAGCCACTTCCGTTGGGGTGGATGGTTTTGAACGGGCTGAGCGCCTGATTGATGCTGGCGTAGACATGGTTGTTGTTGATACTGCTCATGGCCATTCGCAGCGTGTCTTGGATGCTGTCGCGCAGATCAAAAAGCTAAGTAATTCCGTGCGCATTGTTGCAGGCAATGTGGCAACTGCCGACGGAACGAAAGCGCTGATTGATGCGGGCGCTGATGCGGTTAAAGTTGGCATTGGACCAGGCTCTATTTGTACAACAAGAATTGTGGCTGGCGTTGGCGTTCCCCAATTATCTGCAATCATGTCTGCTGTCGAAGCAGCGCAAAAAGCAGATATCCCCATTATTGCCGACGGCGGCATCAAATATTCTGGTGATCTGGCAAAGGCAATTGCTGCAGGCGCATCTGTGGTTATGGTTGGATCACTACTTGCTGGTACTGAAGAAAGCCCGGGCGAAGTTTATCTCCATCAGGGTCGCTCTTATAAATCCTATCGCGGCATGGGCTCGGTTGGGGCTATGGCGCGCGGCTCGGCGGACCGTTATTTTCAGGCAGAAGTCAGTGACACGCACAAATTGGTTCCAGAAGGTATTGAAGGTCAGGTTCCTTTTAAAGGACCAGTTTCTCACGTCATCCACCAGCTTGCTGGCGGTCTTCGCGCTGCCATGGGCTATGTAGGCGGTGAAACCATAGAAGCATTTCAAGAGCGCGCAACCTTTGTTCGCATCACTGGTGCTGGTCTTATGGAGAGCCATGCTCACGATGTTACCATCACCCGCGAAAGCCCGAATTATCATAGAAATTAAGGACTAAGTTTATGGAATTTATTGAACCAATCTGGTCTTTTGCTGAAGACTGGAAAATCAGACTACTTGTGCTGATCGTTCTTGCTAACATGTATCTAGCTATTCGGCTTTACACCGTAATGAGCAAAGCTCGGTTCAAGGCTGCCAAGGAAGGTCGTGTAACAACGGAGACCTATAAGGCAACTCAAAATGAGCCTGAAGATGTTGCCGTGTTTAACCGTGCGGTTGTCAATCAATTTGAGTCGCCAGTTCTGTTTTATGCACTCGTTGTAATGTCTTTGGCGGTTGGTGTGTCCAGCTGGTTTACAGTCATCATCGCCGCAGCTTATGTTGCAACCCGATGGCGTCATGCAAATGAGATGATCGGTGAACATGTTGTGCTCAAGCGGCGTAAAATCTTTGTGCGCTCTATCCAAATTTTATTGGTATTGATGGTTGAAGTCGCCATATCCGCAATGTTGAGGGCTTAGTCACATGCGTTTGGGTGGCCGTGTTCAGGCAGCGATTGAAGTTTTAGAAGATATGCAGGCGCGCAAGCGTCCGGCAGCAGAAGCCCTGAAAGACTGGGGCCTAGGGCATCGTTTTGCGGGATCAGGTGATCGCAATGCCATTGGCAGCTTGGTCTATGACAGCCTTCGCAAGCAAGCCTCGTCTGCTTGGCTGATGGATGATGACAGTGCTGCTTCAATCGTGTTTCTAACCCTGCAAAAACAATGGGGCACGGGTCTTGCTCAAATGCAGGAAGCTTTTACGGACGATAAATTTGCCCCTGAAATTCCTGCAGAACGGCTGGAGGCTGCCAAAACACGCGATTATGCTTTTGCGGATTCGCATATAGAAGGGGATATTCCTGCTTGGTGTGTGTGTTTCTTTGAAGAGAATTTTGAAGAAGATTGGCTGAAAGAAGCGCAAGCTTTGTCTGAGCGGCCACCGCTTGATTTGCGTGTTAACACGCTCAAGGCAAACCGCGAAAAGGTTCTGAAAGCTCTTTCGGATACGGGTGCCAAGCCAACAGATATTGCTCTCAACGGTATTCGCATTCCAGCTGGCAAAGGCGCTAAGCGCATGCCTAATGTGCAGGCTGAAGCAGGATTTCAAAAAGGTTGGTTCGAAGTTCAAGACGAAGGCAGCCAATTGGTTTCTGATCTTGTCTATGCTCGGCAGGGCGAACAGATTTTCGATTTTTGTGCAGGTGCAGGCGGAAAAACTTTAGCCATGTGCGCAAGCATGGAGAATAAAGGGCAAGTCCATGCCTATGATTCAAACAAGCAGAGACTGGCACCCATTTTTGATCGCTTGAAACGCGCCGGAACACGCAATGTTCAGGTGCATTCGCCAAAAGATGATCTAACTGGCCTTGAAGGCAAAATGGATCGTGTTTTGATCGATGCCCCTTGCACAGGCTCAGGCACTTGGCGGCGCAGGCCTGACGCTAAATGGCGTTTGACACCTGAAACCCTTGAAGCGCGAATGGCAGATCAAGCTGGCGTTCTTGATGAAGCGGCAAAATATGTGCGGCCTGGCGGTTTCCTTGTTTACGTAACCTGTTCAGTGTTCCCGCAGGAAAATGAACATCAGGTCTATGCTTTCGGTGACCGAAATGAACAGTTTGATTTATTGTCAGCAGGCGAGGTTTGGCAGGACCTGTTTGGCTTCGACAAACCCAAACCGTGGTCATCGGACCTAAAATGCATTACATTGACCCCAGCTTCTACCAATACCGACGGCTTCTTTTTTGCCGTCATGCAGCGCCAAGGTTGAACCAAATATATGTCGGCAAATGCCGATAAATATTCAAGAGGTAACACATGCTCCTGACCAGGCTGAAACCATTCTTCGTTTTCATAGCTTTGGTGATGGCTGTGGGCTTTGCATCCGCTTTTCTGTTTCCTCCGGGCGAGTGGCACGCTGCGCTGAATAAACCGTTTTTTAATCCGCCAAACTGGGTTTTTGGTCCCGTATGGACCACGCTTTATGTCATGATCGGTATAGCTGGCGCATTGGCTTGGCGCTGGGATCCTCAATCAGGCGCGGTTAAAATCTGGTTTTTACAACTGGTTTTGAATGGCGCTTGGACGGCGGTTTTCTTTGGTGCACACCAAGTCGACTTAGCCGTTGTGATCATTCTGGTTCTTTGGTGGTCGATCATTTCCTTCATAAAGCGAACCAAGACTGAATTGCCTTTGGCGGCTTGGCTATTTTTTCCATATTTGCTTTGGGTGAGCTTTGCGACGATGTTGAACGGCGCGTTTGCATCTCTGAATTAGGACATACCCAATGCAGCTGAAATCCGTTGCTGGAAAATCCATCCTATATGTGATGGCCGCGGAACCTGAATATGGTCCGAATTTGAAGGAACGCATCACGCCTTTGATGACAGGAATTGGACCAATTGAAGCGGCTGTTCAATTGTCCCTAGCGCTAGGTCGCTTGTCCCACGAAGGGCTTCTGCCTGATCTTGTGGTTTCACTAGGCTCGGCCGGGTCGGCAAAGCTGGAACAAGGAGGCGTTTATCAGGGTTCCTCAATCAGTTATCGCGATATGGACGCATCGCCTTTGGGATTTGAGAAAGGTTGCACACCATTATTGGACTTACCTCAAACAGTTACCCTGCCCATACATATTCCAGATATCAAATCTGCCAGCATCTCAACTGGGGCAAATATCATTTCAGGCGCCGCTTACCAGAATATTCAAACCGATATGGTAGATATGGAAAGTTTTGCGATCCTGCGCGCAGTGATGGCATTTGATATTCCAATGATCGGTCTTCGAGGCATTTCTGACGGTGCAAAAGAGCTTTCACATTTGGCTGACTGGACCCAATATCTCCATATTGTGGATGAACGCCTAGCTGTGGCTGTTGATATTCTTGAAAAGGCCATCGTCGAAGGACAAATACTATAGACAGGCAAATGCGTTAGCCTGTGAACTCGTCCCATCGCCAATTGCATCTGAATGATTCTTTGGCTACATCCTGCCTTTGAAGCAAAGGCTAAGAACATGTCCGATACCATCTCTCCCGATTCTGTACTTATTATCGATTTTGGCAGTCAGGTTACCCAGTTGATCGCCCGCCGTATCAGAGAAGCTGGCGTTTACAGCGAGATCATTCCTTTTCAGTCTGCTAAAGAAGCCTTTATTCGCATGCAGCCCAAGGCGGTGATCTTTTCCGGCGGTCCAGCATCGGTCACAGATGAGGGAAGCCCGCGCGCGCCGCAAGTCGTATTTGATTCAGGCCTGCCCATTCTGGCGATTTGCTATGGCCAGCAAACCCTTTGCACCCAATTGGGCGGAAAAGTTGAAGGTGGTCATCACCGCGAGTTTGGTCGCGCCGATGTTGAAATCCTAAAAGACAGCCCTTTGTTTGACGGGCTTTGGAAAGTGGGAAGCAGCTATCCTGTTTGGATGAGCCATGGCGATCGAGTGACCGTATTGCCGGAAGGTTTTGAGGTAATTGGAACTTCTCCCAATGCGCCTTTTGCAATTGCTGCAGATCAAAGCCGCAATTATTTCACGACCATGTTCCATCCTGAGGTGGTGCATACGCCCGATGGTGCTAAATTGCTTTCCAACTTTGTTCACAAAATCGCTGGCATCAAAGGTGATTGGTCGATGAGCGCTTATAAGGAGCGCGCGATTGCAAAGATCAAAGAACAGGTTGGCGACAAACGTGTGATTTGCGGTCTTTCCGGCGGTGTTGATAGCTCTGTAGCTGCTGTCTTGATCCATGAAGCGGTTGGCGACCAATTAACCTGTATCTTGGTTGACCACGGTTTGATGCGCAAAAACGAAGCTGCCGAAGTCGTTGCCATGTTTAACGAGCATTACAATATTCCGCTGGTTCATGTGGATGCAGTGGACACATTTGTAAATGCGCTTGAAGGCGAAGTGGATCCTGAGAAAAAACGCAAAACCATCGGCGCTCTTTTCATCGATGTGTTTGAAGCTGAAGCGAAAAAATTGGGTGGAGCTGATTTTCTGGCCCAAGGAACGCTATATCCTGATGTGATTGAAAGTGTCTCTTTCACAGGTGGCCCATCGGTTACCATCAAGTCACACCACAATGTGGGCGGCCTACCTGAACGCATGAACATGCAACTGGTTGAGCCATTGCGTGAATTGTTCAAAGACGAAGTTCGGGTGCTGGGTAAAGAACTTGGACTGCCGGAACACTTTATCGGTCGCCATCCGTTTCCAGGCCCCGGTCTTGCGATTCGGTGTCCGGGCGGCATAACCCGCGCGAAGCTGGAAATCCTGCGAGAGGCTGATGCAGTCTATCTCGATGAAATTCGCAAAGCCGGATTATACGACAAGATTTGGCAAGCGTTTGCAGTTCTACTGCCTGTTCAAACGGTTGGCGTTATGGGCGATGGACGAACCTATGAATTCGTTTGTGCGCTTCGCGCTGTTACATCGGTCGATGGCATGACGGCTGACTTTTATCACTATGATATGAATTTCCTTGGTCGCGCGGCTACCCGCATCATCAATGAAGTAAAGGGCATCAATCGCGTGGTTTATGATGTGACCAGCAAACCGCCTGGAACCATCGAGTGGGAATAGTCCGCACGTGGATTTGTATTTCTCAGAGTTGATCGAAATACTTACAAACATTTGATATCATTGATTTTTCCATTGATCGCAACTCGTCTCCATTGGAAGCTATTTCGGTAAAGTTGTTTTCTGTGACGGTATCCGTGACGGACCTCGACCACCTTGATTTTGCACAAATCCGGCAGTACCGTCATTAACACAATCGTTCCTGACGGTATTTTTCAAGAGCGAACCTGCTGAAATCATTAAGAAAAAGTCGTGAAAACGGCCCTGAAAAGGGCCGACGGTATACTATTGCCGAAAGGAGGCCGCATGCTCACCGATACAGAGCTTAAATATCTGAAATCAAAAGCAAAACCCTACAAGGTGTCAGACAGGGACGGAATGTATGTTTACGTCACTACAGCCGGTTCCATCAGCTTTCGATATGACTATCGCATCAATGGTAGACGGGAGACGCTGGTGATCGGCAGGTATGGTCGTGATGGTATTTCCTTGGCTATCGCACGTGAGAAATGTCTGGACGCGCGCCGTTTGGTCAGGGAAGGCGTATCACCTGCCCAGGAAAGGCGGCGGGAGAAACGGAAACTCAAGCAGGCAAAAAGCTTCGCCCAGTTCGCGGAGAACTGGTTTCAACATGGCCGCATGGCAGACAGCACAAGAGCAATGCGCCGGACGATCTACGATAGGGATATCCTGCCAGCTTTTCAACGCTGGTTGCTGCACGAGATCAAACCAGATGACGTTCGAGCGCTCTGCCTCAAGATGAAGGACAGGGGCGCTCCTGCTACTGCAATTCATGTGCGCGATATCATCAAGCAGATATTTGCCTTCACCAATCTGTCCGGCGAGAAGGTGAAGAACCCGGCTACTGAAGTGATGCCCTCGTCTTTGGCGACGTTCCGCCCGCGTGACCGCTCCCTCTCGCCGAGAGAAATCCGCCTCATGCTGAAGATGTTGGAGTATGTGGCAACTCTGCCGACGCTTCGGTTGGGGATGAAGTTCCTACTCCTGACGATGGTCAGAAAAAGCGAGTTGATATTTGCCGTTTGGGATGAAGTGGACTTTGAAAATGCTGTCTGGATCATTCCAAAGGAGCGGATGAAGCGTGACAGGCCTCATAATGTGTATCTGTCTCGCCAATCGCTCGATATTCTGATCTCCTTGAAAACGTGTTCTGGCATTTCACGATACCTTCTACCATCCCGATATGATGCCGATGCTCCAATGTCACGTGCGACGTTCAATAGGATCACCTATTCAGTGGTTGAACAGGCAGAGAAGCAGGGCAACCCGCTGGAGTCGTTTACCGTCCATGATCTACGCCGCACCGGATCAACTTTACTCAACGAACTTGGCTTCAATCGAGACTGGATTGAAAAGTGTCTGGCACATGAGGATGGCCATTCTTCACGGGGCTTCTACAACAAGGCGGAATATGAGGTGCAGCGCCGTCATATGCTGCAGGAATGGGCCGACCTTATAGACGCGTGGTCAAAAGGCGAAAAACGAGCGCCGGTCCTACTGCCTTCTACAATGCGATTGGCGTCTATTGATCCGGCTTTGTAGGGCTTAACCGAAGCTGTTTATCACTATCCGACGCCAGGAACAAAGCTGCCTGTCAAGGCCGCGCTAAGTGCGCGCCGCAGCAGCGGGCGAAGCGCCTTTACCGGCAGTTTGGAACGGGCAAAATGAGAAAAAAGCGACTGCAATATTTGCGTATGTGAAAATGGATGAGAATGGAGCGAGGTAAAATATTATTGAAAAATCAATGTGTTAACTTCCACATCGCACTGGTGTTATTTTCATGGTGTTAACAAAATCATTGAATATCAGCGCCCCGGACCACCAAAGGTGTTAGTCTTTTATCTTGCTCTACACCCAAAACCGCCCACTAACACCAAAATCCTAGAAACATCCGGCTAGAACGGTTCCTCCTTTCCAAGATTTTGCTGCTTATAACTGCACCAAGAAATCCAATTGGCGCTTACGGCCCATTGCGGACTTTTGTTCGCACTGCAAGCGCTGCAATGCAGCGTCATCATAGCGGTCGTTCGTAAACCACGCAGTGATCTTGGTTTGGCAATTCCGTGTGCAGTAATCCGCGCCAATGTCGCTAATGAGTGATCAAAGCTCTGGCCAATACATTAACCTTGGCGAAGTGACTTCCTTAATGAGCCCGACATGACATCCATTGCGCCAGCCTCCTCCAATGCGGATGCACACAAGTACGGTGTGCTTTTCGTCATTGCTGCGGGTGTGCTGTGGTCAACCGTCGGCCTTGGCATTCGCCTGATCGAAGATGCTGTCGTTTGGCAGATACTGCTCTATCGGTCGATCAGCCTGTCCCTGTTTTTGTACGTACTCATTCGAGTGCGGTCGGGCGAAAGCCCCTTTGTTCAGATCCGCCGCATCGGCTCCCCGGCAATCATCGCGGGGCTTTCACTGGTAGCAGCCTATTCCGGCGGGATCTACGCGATCAAGAACACGTCGGTTGCGAATGCCATGCTTTTGTTTGCGACAGCGCCATTTATGGCTGCAGTGCTTGGGTGGATCGTTCTGCGAGAGCCGGTTCGCACCGCAACATGGGTAGCGATCGCAGTCGCAATTGGCGGGATCGCGATCATGGTTGCCGACAAGTCCGGAGGTGTCGCCCTGAAGGGCAGCCTTGCTGCGCTTGGGTCGGCCTTCGGCTTCGCGGTTTTCACTGTGGCGTTGCGATGGGGCCGTACAGGGGAGATGCTACCGGCAGTCTTCCTGTCTGGTCTCTTCGCGATCGTCATTACTTTGGCGATATGCTTAAGCCTTGGGCTCTCCATTGTACTGAGCCACAATGACGGCGGCATCGCGATGGGCATGGGGGTGTTCCAGGTTGGCGCAGGTTTGATCCTCTACACCCTGGGCTCGCGCAGCCTCCCCGCAGCAGAGCTCGCCCTGCTGTCTCTGGCCGAAGTCCTGCTCGGCCCGCTCTGGGTCTGGCTGTTTCTGGGGGAAACCGCGAGCGTGTACACCTTGATCGGCGGTGCGGTTCTGCTCGCAGCGATTGCGGGTAATGCGCTGTCTGGTAAGCGAAGAAAGCCACCACCCATCACTGCACCTTAGAACAGGAACATTCGGCCCTAATCAGCCGTTGGGCACGATTGTTTCGGTTTCCCGAAAGCAGACGTATGAATTTTTGATCTGTCCAAAGCGCTTTTAAGGTTGCCAATGCGGGCGAAAGCTACTGCCGGACCATGCACTGTTTCTCTTTCTTGCGAGAGATATATGATGTCATTAGCCAATCAATTTTTCGCGCGCATTAAACTCTTGTTTCAATAAATCAAAGCCCTTGTTGGCAGCGATCTATCTAAATCGGCGAAGCTTTTGGGATAACGTGCAAAATCCCTCTGAACAGTGCTCATGAACCTACATGGTTCCCGAGGAGTTGGAGACAACTCTTTCCGGATGCGCCCACGACAGATCAAATTCAACTCCTGTTGCACGAACAAAGCTGCTGTAAGATTAGACGTATTCTCACCATAAATCTGGATAATACCAAAGTCCTCCCCAAAAAGGGGAAGCTGCTCAGGTCATGAATGCGCGAACATCACATGCCGGACTGCGGTATAGTCATCCAGCGAATACATCGACATGTCCTTGCCATAGCCCGATTGTTTCATTCCGCCATGAGGCATTTCATTTGCCAGCATGAAATGAGTGTTCACCCAGGTGCAGCCATATTGCAATCTTGGTGCAACGGACATTGCGCGTGAAATATCCTTGGTCCAAATCGAAGATGCCAGTCCATAGTCGCTATCATTGGCCCAGTTAACCGCATCGTCGGAGTCTGTGAAACGCGTCACTGAAACAACCGGTCCAAAAACTTCGCGGCGGACAATCTCATCTTTTTGGGTGGCGCCAGCGATAACAGTTGGTTGGTAGAAAAAGCCCGGCTTGTTGGGAACTGCGCCTCCAGTTGTGATCTCCATATGTTTTTGTTCCGATGCCCGCTCTACAAAACTGGCAACACGGTCCCGCTGGCGCTCGGAGATCAAGGAACCGATCTCATTTTCCGCGTCGTTTTCCAAACCGAATTTGATGGTGGAAACGGCCGATGTCAGATCCGCAACAAATCTGTCATATATTTTGGCTCCCGCATAAATACGGCATGCTGCTGTGCAGTCCTGTCCAGCATTATAATAGCCAAAAATTTTGAGGTTTTCGACAACTGCCTCCAGATCCGCATCGTCATAAATGATCACGGGTGCTTTCCCGCCAAGTTCAAGATGGGTTCTCTTCACCGATTTGGCAGCTGCTTCAAGAACTTTTTTGCCAGTCGCAATATCCCCAGTAATCGAAATCATGTTGATTTTTGGATGATTGATGATCGCGTTGCCAACGGTTTGCCCGCGCCCGAGAACAAAATTCACCACTCCCTCGGGCAGAACGTCCGCAAATATTTTCGCAAGCTTCATAGCCGTCAAAGGTGTTTGTTCAGATGGTTTAAAAACAACTGTGTTACCGCCAGCAATTGCCGGTGCAAGCTTCCACGCAGCCATCATCAACGGGTAATTCCACGGTGCAATTGAGCCGACAATACCGATTGGATCGCGCCTGACCATGGAAGTAAAACCTTCCAGATATTCGCCGGCAGCAACACCTGGAATATTGCGCACGGCACCTGCGTAGTAACGATAGCAATCGACAATTGCCGGAATCTCATCTCCTTTGACCGCATTTATAGGCTTGCCGCAATTCAGCGCTTCCAGTGCAGCGAAATCATCGGCTTCGGCTTCGATCCGGTCTGCAATTTTCATCAAGTAAGCCGAGCGTTCTGCTGGCGTCGTACGGGACCACTTGCCGAAAGCCTTTTCAGCAGCTTCAACCGCCCGATTAATCTGACTATCAGAGGCTTCGGGTAAGTTCAATATTACCTCGCCTGTTCTTGGATTGAAGATTTTCTCTTCTTGTCCGGTGCCTGCTTCAAACGCGGCGCCTATCAACATTTGTGTTTCCATTGTGGTTACTCCTCAATTTGTTATTTACCTGATCCCGCAATTTGATCTCCACCTCGCGTCAAGTAATATGCGCCCAGAATGGGAAGGAATGTGACCAGCACGACGACCATGGCGACCACATTGGTTACCGGTCGCTGTCTTGGCCGTACGAGTTCCTCCAGCATCCAGATTGGCAGTGTCGCTTGTTGCCCGGCCGTAAAAGTGGTCACAATGACTTCATCAAACGATAGGGCAAACGCCAACATACCTCCTGCCAAAAGAGACGTTGCGATATTTGGCATGACAACATAGCGAAATGTCTGGATCCCAGTTGCCCCAAGATCCATGGACGCTTCAATAAGCGACCCTGAGAGGCGACGGAAACGCGCAACGGCATTGTTGTAAACCACAACGACGCAGAAGGTTGCGTGCCCAAGAATGATAGTCCACATCGAAAAGGGGATGTCGGCCAGATTGAATGCAGAGCGCAGCGCAATCCCGGTAATGATACCAGGCAAGGCTATGGGCAGGATGACCATGAGCGAAATGGCTTCGCGTCCGAAGAATTTTGAGCGCGATACGGCAGCGGCACATAAGGTTCCGAGAACCAGTGCAATTACTGTCGAAATGGAAGCCACTTTGACGGACAGTTGCAACGCTTCCCACACATCAGGTCTGTTCCAGGTGATTGCGAACCATTTAAGCGTGTAGCCTGGAGGCGGAAATTGGTATGTCTTGTCCTCGGTTGTGAAGGCATAAACAAAGATCAATAGGATCGGCAAATGCATGAACAAAAGGCCAGCAATTGCTGCTAGTTTAAGGCCGGTTGATGCACGGTTTGATTGATCAGAGCGCATCGAATGCTCCTTGCCTCTTGGCCATCCATAGGTAAAAGCCCATCACGATAACCGGTACAACGGTAAAGGCCGCTGCCAGCGGAATGTTGCCGGCCGTTCCTTGATGGGCGTAAACCGCCTGACCAATAAACAGGCGTGAAGAGCCTATGATTTGCGGAATGATATAGTCACCCAATGTAAGAGAAAAGGTGAAAATTGAACCCGCAATTATGCCCGGCAAAGCGAGCGGAAAGAGAACATTTTTGAACGTTTGTGACGGTGTTGCGCCGAGATCCGCCGAGGCTTCAAGATAACTCGCCTGGACACGTTCCAGCGCCGCCTGCATGGGCAAAACCATAAATGGCAGCCAAACATACAAGAAAACCAGAAACGTACCGGTATAGCTGACAGAAAGAGAATTACCTCCGATCAGAGGGAGGCTCAAATAAGCATCGAGCAGCCATTTGAGATACAAAACCTCAAACAACCAATTGAGAATACCTTCCTTGGCCAGAATAAGCTTCCAGGCATAGACTTTCACTAGGTAACTGGACCAAAGCGGCAACATGACGCTAAGATAGAAGATTGCTTTCCATTTACCGCGCGCATATCGGGCGGCATAATAGGCTATAGGAAACGCAACCACTGCTGCTGCAAGCGTTACGATAACAGCCATTAGTGTGGTTCGCACCAGAATGTCTAAATTGGCTGGAACAAGCAGTTCCCGGTAGGTTTTGAGCGTCAACTCGTATTTTATAAGGCCAGAAAACTCGTCAATCGAGAAAAAACTCTGGGCGAGCAATGCAAATAGCGAGCCCAAATATATGATGCCCAACCAGAGTATCGGCGGGGTCAAAAGCAAAATCAAAAGCAACCGCGGCTTTCGCCACAATGTATCTGACATGCGGGAAAGAAAGCTGCGGTTTTCGCGCGTCATGATCGCTGCGTCATTCACTTGCTGCCTCCATATAGTGGAGATCGTCATTTGACCAATTCACTCGAATTTTTTGACCGACAGCTAGTGAAGACTGTGCCTTATCAACCAGCACTTGCAGTTTGCACCCGCCAACATCCACGCCAATTCTTGTCACTGCACCAAGAAAACTGACTGAAATGATATCTGCCTCATGGCCACCGCTCTTGACGATTCTGATTGCCTCTGGTCGTAAGCTGGCGGCCACATTCTTATTGGGCTGTTTGCCAGGAAATGTGCCATCCAGTACATTCGATGAGCCGACGAAATCAGCGACAAACCGGGTCTTTGGGCGATGGTAGATGTCCTGAGGGGATCCCACCTGCATGACCTTGCCATCATTGAATACCGCAACACGATCTGCCATTGAAAGCGCCTCACCCTGATCATGGGTGACAAAAACAAAAGTAATTCCCAAAGAACGCTGGAGCCCCTTGAGTTCCTCCTGCATTTCCTCACGCAGCTTAAGGTCAAGGGCACCAAGCGGTTCATCCAGCAATAGCACTTTTGGCTTATTTACCAAGGCACGTGCCAAGGCCACACGCTGGCGCTGTCCGCCAGAAAGTTGACTAGGTTTGCGGTCGCCATACCCCTCAAGACGAACCATCGCCAATGCTTCCTCTGCGGCGCGAATCCGTTTCGACTTCTCGACCTTTCTTATCATCAGTCCGTAGGCTACGTTCTCAGCAACACTTAGATGCGGGAACAATGCATAGTCCTGGAAAACGGTATTGACGTTTCGCAGGTACGGAGGCACGCCGCCGGCGCTTTCGCCGAATATTAAGATTTCACCTTGGGTCGGTTGTTCGAACCCTGCTATCAGGCGCAAACAGGTAGTTTTTCCCGAGCCGGAAGGACCCAGCATGGCGAAAAATTCACCTTCCCCAATGGTCAAATCGACATTGTCGACGGCCTTCACTTTTCCAAAGTGACGTGATGTTTTTTTGAATTCTACAGCACTGGTCATGGGACATCCGGGTTGGTATCCGCCAGAAAAATCTGGCGGATAGTTGATTTTTCGATATCTCAATTTATGAAGAGAGCGCTCAGCGACCGCCGATTACACCGATATAATCACTGACCCATTTGTAGTAAGGTACGCAAGTATCGTTTTGTGATGCGCATTTAGACACAGGCGTTGTCCAAAATTTGATCTTGTCAAAATCTTCCAGACCATTGGTTGTGCATCCTTCTGCCGTTTGCATACCCCGCCCATCGGTGCATGCCGCCAATACTGCCGGATTCGCACCAAACCAAACTGATAAATCGCTCATCAGGTTAGATGTCAAAGTATGCTCCATCCACATGTAAGCGCATTCCGGGTTTGCTGCTTCTGCGTGCATCATGGTTGTATCGGCCCAACCAGTGGCGCCTTCTTCTGGAATTGTCGATGCTACCGGCGCACCTTTGGATTTCAGAATATTGACCTGAAATGGCCACGAGCCAGATGCAACAACGCCTTCATTTGTAAAGTCATCCATTTGAATGAATGCGTCATGCCAATAGCGCGATACAATCTTGCGCTGCCCCCGAAGCAAATCCAAAGCGGCGGCATATTGATCCGGATTGAGTTCATAAGGGCTGGTGATGCCCAGTTCAGGCTGATGCTTCATCAGGTAGTTTGCTGCATCGGCAACATGGATTGGGCCGTCGTAGGCCTGTACGCGCCCCATGTTTGACTTTCCGTCCGGCAATGTCATTTCCTTGAACACCACATCCCAACTTTTTGGCGCCTCCTTGAAAACATCAGTGTTGTACATCAAGACGTTTGGGCCCCACATATAAGGGACGCCATAATGCTTACCATCCACAGTGTGCCATGGCGCATTTTTCAAACGATCATCAATGGTGCCCCAGCTAGGTATTTTGCTCAGATCTATTTCCTGAACCCGCTTACCGGCAATAAGTCGCAAAGAAGCGTCGCCGGAAGCTGTTACCAGATCGAAGCCGCCTTCATTCATCAGGGCCACCATTTCGTCAGATGTATTGGCCGTTTTGACATTGACCTTGCAGCCCGTAGACTTTTCAAATCCGGTAACCCAGTCAAAATTTTTGTCCGTCTCGCCGCGCTCGATATATCCGGCCCAGGCGACAATATTTACCTGACCTTCACCTGCTGCCTGGGCAGCTGTGCTAAGCGCAAGTGTTGCTGCAAGTGTAGAAGTAATAAATTTCTTGATGTACATGACATTCTCTCCCTAAGCGTTTTCCCGATTGCACACGATAGCGGCGACAGTTGCAGATGAACATCCTCCCTCATCGCCAATTCTTCTGGTTGAGAAGAAACTAAAGACGCCGGATATAAACTGCTCAAAAATGACAAATTTCGCAAATTCAAAATTCAGAAATATACTATCGGAAAAACCGAAATCACTTCTGCCTTGTCAAATTTTGCGATTGCGCGATTGCAATGAAATCTCGAGCGGCTTGAGGAAGAGCAGAGCCTCGACGCCAGACAATCCCCACCTGAACAACAGGCAGTGCCGCAGAAACATCCCTGCTTTCAATTCGGTCCCCTTCCAACGACCATGGCCGGTAAATGAGTTGCGGCAAGAGCGCCAGGCCCGCTCCGGTTGCCACTAGCCCGCGCACCGCTTCTACCGAACGCGTTCTAAAAGCAATTTCCGGCGTGGCTCCAAGGCTTCCGAGAAGTTTTCCGGTTGCTTCTTCAATTTCATCGATTGTCAGCATGATCAATGGCTCAGATGAAAGATCGCCCGGCGTGATGCGTTCCACAGTGGTGAGTTCGTGCCCCATGGGAAGCCATAATCTATAAGGTGAGGTTTCGAGAATTTCCGCCTGCAACGCATCCTGGTCGCGAACATTGGAGATAACCATCACGGCTGCATCAAGTTCGCCACCAACCAGCAAGTGCTCCAGATAACTGCCGTCATCTTCAATTGCCCGCACGCTCACTGAAGGGTAGGCGCGCCGGTAGCGGGACAGGATATCCGAAAGGATGTAGCCCGCAACGAGCGATGTTACGCCAAGCTGCAAAACCCTTGGCTCATCATCTTTCGGTTCGTCAAAGGCCATTCTAGCTCCTGACACATTGTTCAGGATCATTCTGGCGTGGCGCAGAAACTGATGCCCTTTGTGTGTGATGTTCAGGCCGCGTGAATGGCGCTCAAAAAGCGATACGCCAAGATCGTTCTCAAGTTCCTTTATTGCTTCTGTAACAGATGATTGTGAAATCGAAATGACTTGTGCGGCGCCCGACACCGTTCCAACTTCGGCCACAGCCACAAAATATTGAAGTTGTCGAATAGTAAATGCCACCGCTTACCCAATTCCTAACATTGGTTATGCAAATACCATATCACTGATTTCTGCAATTACGATACGGAGAATATGCATCTGCGGTTTCATATTACTGGATGCTTGTGATTTGGAGATTCAGTTAATCTAGAATGAGATCAATAAAAGGAGGCGTGGTTGTCGGGTAGAATAACTTCAACTAATCGCTTAGCGATGTCAAACTTGAGTTCTAAGCAAGTATACGGCGGTAAGGGAGAAATCGGATATCAAAATCCACTGAAAGTCTGCTTTTTATGATTTTGCACAAAAGGGTTGAGCTTTCCCAAAGGTCTTCTTTCCGCCCTCTTAAGACATTCTGTAATAGCTTAAAGTGCCCAAAAGATTGCTTCCAAATTTAAATCTTGGTAGTAGGATCTACTCAAAAATGTTTTCAAATTGTGAAATTTGAAGTTAGGTAGTAAATCGAACAAGTTTTACACAGTGATAATTTCACGTCCAAATTTATCATATGGACCAAAAAGTGAATGACGTAACCCCATGATTATTAAACATTATTTTTCAAGAGTTTAGCTTATTGACGGTATCTGTGGCGGTATGCGCGAATTGCCGCAGGTGAATGCGCATATAGTTCAAACGCTTACGCACTTTCCAAATAATCGAGTGGGAGTGAGTGGCTATCTGCACAATGCGCGATTATTAATAAGTTTAAAAAGCTGGCATCCTTGTGATAGCCGGTTTTTTCATATGTTGATTGCTGGGTACTTAAAAATAGTTATATCTTATAATCTTTATTCAAATATGATAACAGATGCTGGTGGTAATTTGTTTGGAGCAGGATAGATGGCTGAAATGCTGAAAATTGAAATCGAAAATGATGTGGCTGTTTTAACCATGAACAGGCCAGACAAGCGCAACGCCATGTGCGATGCATTGCTGGAAGCCATTGATGGGTTTTTCACCAAGCCACCTGAGGGGGTCAAAGTTGCCGTATTGACCGGAACAGCAGGACATTTTTGTTCCGGCCTTGATTTAAGCGAACATGTTGCCCGAGACGCCGAGGGTACAATGAAGCATTCTCGCGGCTGGCATCAGGTGATGGAAAAAATCCAGTACAGCGGCCTTCCTGTGGTCTCCGCAATGTTTGGGGCGGTGATTGGCGGCGGATTGGAAATTGCAGCATCTACTCATGTGCGCATTGCTGAGCCGTCAACAATCTTTCAATTGCCTGAAGGTCGGCGCGGTATATTTGTTGGCGGTGGTGCAACCGTTCGCATTGGGCGGATTTTAGGCGCTGATCGCATGACCGAAATGATGTTAACAGGCCGCAAATACAATGCCGACGAAGGCCATGCTTTGGGCTTGGTCCACTATTTGGTTGAAGAAGGTAAGGCGCTTCAAACGGCCACAGACATGGCTCATAAAATCGCAGGCAATGCGCCATTATCAAATTACATCATGATCCAGGCAATCAGCCGGATCGCGGATATGTCAAAGACGGACGGGTTGTTTACCGAGAGCCTTTGCGCCGCTATTGCGCAGACAAGCCCCGATGCCCAAGAAGGACTTGCTGCCTTTCTTGAAAAAAGAGCACCGACGTTTCGATGAGTTTCGCAAGTCAAACTACAAATGAGCAAACCAGTGGCGTATTAGATGTGTCTGATAAAACCTTGAGAGGATTTGTCGGCTATCAAACGAAACGAACCTTCAATGTCATTCAAGCGGATTTGAACGAAACACTGTCAGCTTTTGATTTGCGCATGGTCAGTTTTTCAGTTCTGGTGATGATCATTGACAACAACGGAATTCGCCAGTCCCAGATCGCCGACGCCCTTTCCATAGAAGCGCCGAACTTGGTGGTTGCTTTGGATGGGTTAGAGCGTCGCGACTTAATCATTCGGGAGCGATTGGCAACAGATCGACGGGTCTGGCTAATTCAGGCAACATTGGCGGGAAGGCGGCTTTGTGAAAAAGCTGTTCGCGCAGTGCAAAAACACGAACGACAAATCCTCGGCGATACCGATGCGCAATCACTTGTGACGTTGATGGAAGTTCTGAAGAAAATTGAGATTGCAGGAGGATCAAAACTATGATCGATATATCTAAAGTCCGTGCCATTGATATCCATACCCATGCAGAAGAGCCTTGTGGTTGCCACGGGGATGATGGCTATGATGATCTGCAATCGACCATGGCGAAATATTTCCGTGCGCCTTGGACCCATCCGCCTACCATGGTTGAAACGGCGGCGCACTATCGCGAACAGAATATTGCGGCAGTTATTTTTCCAGTCGATTCAGAACGCGAGACGGGCTATCGGCGCTATGCCAATGAAGAAGTAGCTGAAATTGCAGCGGATAATTCTGATGTACTGATTCCCTTTGCCAGTATCGACCCCCATAAGGGCAAACTTGGACAGCGTGAAGCACGGCGCCTGATTAAAGATTTTGGAATCAAAGGTTTCAAGTTCCACCCGACCATGCAGGGTTTTTATCCCAATGACCGAATGGCCTACGGATTATACGAAGCCATTGCAGAGGAAGGCGGAATTGCGCTTTTCCATACGGGTCAGACTGGTGTCGGCTCTGGTATGCCGGGCGGCAATGGCATGCGCCTGAAATATTCCAACCCAATGTATATGGACGATGTGGCCGTGGATTTTCCTGAGATGAAGATCATTTTGGCACATCCCTCATTTCCCTGGCAAGAAGAAGCGCTTGCCGTGGCTCAACACAAGCCAAATGTTTATATCGATCTAAGTGGTTGGTCTCCGAAATATTTTCCTGAAATCCTAGTGCGTTATTGCAATTCGATTTTGAGAAAGAAAGTTTTGTTTGGATCCGATTGGCCGATGATCACCCCCGAACGCTGGCTTGCTGATTTTGAGAAAATCAACATCAAAGACGAACTGCGCCCCGATATCATCAAAGGAAATGCAGCGCGTCTTTTGGGTCTAGCTTAGGCTTTAATTGGACCCATAAACCACCATTGAATTTCGGAGATGTGAAATTCAATGGTGGCTTCACCAGAATTAGCTTGTTGGGTTTCTAAACGATCCAATAGTTTTTTTGCACTGATAACGGATGCGAGCCATTCCGGTTTGGTAAACAGGCCATATGTTTCTAGACCATCTATCTTGCCCAACGCATGTGTTTGATCAGCAGCACTGCCAGTGCATTGAATAATGGCAGTTTTGAGAGTTTCGGCCATCGGATCGTTTAACGGCAAAGGCGCACCAAAAACAGTTTTGCCCTCAATATGTTTCATCCATAGGGCGGTAGTTAAAGCAAAGCTCGAGATATTTTTTCCTGCGTCAAGGCGAATTTTTGCTGCAGCGAATATACGCTGAGGCAATTTCTGGCTACCATCCATGGCTATCTGAATGCAGCGATGATCAATTGCAGTATTTTTGAAACGCTCAACAAGTGCAGCCCTATATGCATCCAAATTGAATCCGTGGATTTCGGGCAGCGTTTCACCGGCCAGTTTCATATGCTGGTCAATCAAACTGGAAAAAGATGAGTTCGCCATGACATCGCGAACAGCAGTAAATTCGAGAAAAGTTCCAAGATAGGCAATGAACGAATGCGCGCCGTTCAGCATGCGCAATTTCATAAGCTCAAACGGCTCAACATTTTTGACAAATGTGACACCAACCCGGTCCCAAGCGGGCCTTGGTCCTGCGAAATCATCCTCGATCACCCATTGGCGAAATGGTTCCGTTTCAACGGCTAAGGGATCATCACGGCCAAGATTTTGTCTAGCTAGGTTGAGCGTTACGTCCGTCGATGCCGGTGTTATGCGATCTACCATCGAGCATGGAAAGGTGCATTTATCCACTATCCAATTTGCCAGCTCGCCATTGGAAACTCTAGCGAACTCCAAAACCAGTCGCTTGAGCAGTTTGCCATTTGATGGCAGATTGTCACAAGAAATCAAAGTCAGGCCAGTGCCGAGAGTTTGCTTCCTAAGATCTAGCCCCGCGACCAAAATACCAAGCAGCCCTTTTGGACTAGATGGATTTGCCAGATCATGCTGCACAATAGGGTCTTTGGTATCCAGCCCGCTGGTTATCCGGTCAAGCCCATAACCTTTTTCCGTGACGGTAATCGTAATGATGTGAATATTAGCAGCCGCAATGCGTTGAGCAATGATAGTCGGATTATCGGCTAGGGAATATGCCTTTTTGATCGCAGTTACTCTCTTATACGCATCGCCTTCTGGTCGCTTGACGAGTAACGAAAAGTCATTGTGGTGATTGACGGCATTTGCCAGTTTTGCATCTCGCATTGAAACTGCTTCAATACCCCAATCTCCGCCAACCGCATCCATCGCATCTTGAGTGAAATCTGCCTGATGGGCTCGGTGAAAGGCTCCTAAACCAAAGTGAAGGATCCCCGTTTTATGCGGGTTGGACAGGTCACGATGGGTCCCATTCATGTTGACGACGCACCATGTTCCAAAGCCATCATGACACCGCGCAATTCCGCCAGCCCCTTTAACCTGCCGATCGCCGGATAACCGGGCGCTGCTTTACGATTTTTATCATCCAGTATTTCCTGCCCATGGTCCGGGCGCATGGGGATTTGCCAGTCAGGTCGGCCTTCCTGTTTCCTGCGATTCTGTTCTTTCAACACAGCCTTGATGACAGCAACCATATCGGTGCTGCCTGATAGATGTTCGTCCTCATGAAACGAACATGGAATGGTTTCAAAGTGGCGTCGTACATTTCTAAGATGGAGAAAATGAATATGCTTGCCCAGTCTATCGACCATACCGACAAGATCGTTATCGCTGCGTGCGCCTAAGGAGCCTGTGCAAAAGGTTATGCCATTGGCTTTGCTCGGCACAGCGTCAACCAGCCATTGATAGTCATTCTCGGTCGACATAATTCTGGGCAGGCCAAACAGCGGCCAAGGCGGATCATCTGGATGACAACAAAGGCGCATATCCAACGCTTCCGCATGGGGGATAACGGCCTCAAGAAATGTTTTCAGATTTTGCCTGAGTTGCGTGCCATCAATATCACGATAGACTGCAAGACGTTGGCGTAAACTGTCTAGAGTCCAACTCTCCATGGCTCCCGGTAATCCCGCAAGAATATTAGCTGTCAGTGTTTGGATGTCTTTTTCAGTAAACCTTTGAGCGATTTCACTAGCCTTTTTGACGATATCAACTGGATAGTCTTTTGCAGCATTTTCACGTTTGAGGGCATGGATATCAAAAGCAGCAAAGTCACTTAGCTCGAAAAGCAGTGCCTTCGCTCCTGATGGCATAGGTGCCGCCAAATTTGTGCGGGTCCAATCCAGCACGGGCATAAAATTATAACAAATCACTTTGACGCCAGCTTTGGCAAGGTTCGCCATACTTTCTATCCATATTGCGATATGAGCATCACGGTTGGGACCAGCGGTGCGGATTTCTTCACTAATAGGCAGGCTTTCAACCACATCCCATGTGAGACTCAAACCATTAGACGTGATTTCTGAAAGGCGCTGATGAATAGAAGCTTCATCCCACAATTGGCCCGGTGGAAACTGGTGGAGCGCAGTCACAATTCCTTCTGCACCCGCTTGGCGGATGTCTGAAAGTGTGACTTTGTCATCTGGTCCGAACCAACGCCATGTCTGTCGCATTATTTACTCATCTCACAATTTATATGTTTCCCGCGCAAAACCGTTCGCCAATAGGGGCGCCAGCTCATAGGCTTCGTCTTCATCCAGCCTATGCCTCGTGACCAATTCTGCTAGGAAAGCACAATCAGCCCGTCGCGCCACATCATGCCTTGCGGGTATTGAGCATAACGCACGCGTATCATCGTTAAACCCGACTGTGTTATAAAAACCTGCTGTTTCTATAACCGTTTCGCGATATCTGCGCATGCCTTCAAAACTATCATGGAACCACCATGGCGGGCCGATTTTCAAACCTGGATAAGCGCCAACCAAAGGAGCCAACTCCCGCGAATAGGTGCTTTCATCCAGTGTGAACAGGATCATTGAAAATTTGGGATTCAAGCCCACAGCATCAAGCAGCGGTTTCAATTCAGAAACAAATCCTGTTCGCTTTGGAATATCAAATCCGCGATCACGACCATATTTTTCAAATACAGATTTGTTGTGATTTCGAAACGAACCTGCATGCAGTTGCATAACCAAACCGTCATCAACAGACATGCGTGCCATTTCTGTCAGCATTTGGCCTCGGAATATCTCATTTTCATCAACGCTACTTTTGCCAGACCGAACTTTGCCGAAGAGCGTTTTCGCATCGCTGAAAGATAGGTCTTGAGTAAATGCCGATGGATGGCCGTGGTCGGTGGCCGTTGCTCCCATGGAAATGAAAAATGCACGTCGCGCTCGATGGGCATCGAGATAGCCTGTCCAGTCATGCGTATCACATCCGGTCAGTTCTCCTAGTTGATCAAGGTTGTCTTGAAACCCTTCAAAATCTGGATCAACAACTGCATCTGGACGATAAGTGGGTATGACACGCCCGTTCCAATCAGATTTTTGAACCAACTGATGCTGCTTCAAGTCGTCTAGCGCGCTATCGGTGGTAGCGATAACCTCGATGTTGAAACGGTCATAAAGAGATCGAGGGCGAAACTCCGGTTTGGTCAACTTATCCCCAATAGCATCGAAAAAATCATCAGCGTTTTTATCACTCAATCGATCCGTGAGGCCGAATACTTCCTGAAATGCATGGTCTAACCATAATTGCGATGGAGTTGCAGCAAACAGGCGATAGTGGCTGGCAAAGCATCGCCATATTTTGCGAGGATCGTGTTCTCTATCGGCGCCAATCCCCAGCGCTTCAAAACTGATGCCCTGACTAATCAACATGCGGACCACATAATGGTCAGGAATGACGAATAACTCTGCGGCGTTCGTGAAGGGCTGGTTCTCACCCCACCATCGGGAATCCGTGTGCCCATGCGGAGAGATAATCGGCAGCTTTTCAACAGTTTGGAATAAACTCCGCGCCAAGTTTCTGGCGGATTGCTCAACAGGAAAAAGGCGGTCAGGGTGTAACAAGTCTTTCAACACCTTTCTAAATCCCGCAAATTAAATACGAAATCAATCAATGCTATCAAATACTATCACTTGCATTCAAATGAGAGCAAGTGGAGCGACGTCTATTTTCAATTGAGAAGGTTCGCTAGCGGATCTATTTTACAAAGACGAGCTCAGCAACATTTCCATGCTCGTATATCCAAGCTTCACGATCACCTTTGAATATCCGGCGATCCGGCGGGCAGGCATCAATGTCCAGCATCTCTGCATTCAGGTACATTTGATCAATCATTTCGGCATATTCACGGGCCAGTTGTTCATCACTTTTGCGAGGCAGATTGGCGATAACCTCAGCCTCTTCAATCGTCGGCAATTTGATCTGTGAATCGATCAACTTCATGTAACGTACTCCATACGAATCGCTTGTGGTGAAACTGATTTTGTTCGTTAAACGTAACCGAGTGGTTAATAGCGGGAACAAGTTTTCAATTTGATCAATATTAATCAGTGATTGCTCTCAAAAACCTGATTTCCAAAGCACATGAAGACAGGTCCAATTTCTTGATTGCCCATCAAGAGTGTGCGACATCATCAAAAGACCGAATCGCAGGAGAACACCGTGTTTCATTCATTTTTCCCCAACCCTAAAATTTTCTTTCCGTCATTTTTAGTCTGGTGCGCCATCGCGATGGGCATCTGGTATGCGGGCGGCGCTTCGGGTTGGGGCGGTTTAGTTGGATTGCCGCCACAAGAAGGCGCGGGACAATTAGCGACGGTCTGGTTTTTCTTTTCAAATGATATGCTTTGGTTTTACCTTTATTATGCTCTGTCCATTTTGATTTTCTCTGCTTTATGGTTCCATTTTGCACCACACAAATGGCAGATTTGGTCGCTTTTGGTCTCGGGATTGATCTTGTTCACCACGGCTTTTTCTGTTCAGACCAGCGTCGCGCTGAACAATTGGCGTGGATCATTTTTTGACATGATCCAAAATGCTCTAACTGGTGACACAAAAGGAACAGTGCCAGTATCCGAACTTTTTGCAGGCGTTTTTGATTTTCTTGAAATTGCTTCGATCAACATCGTAATAGCCGTGATAACCAGTTTCATTGCGAGCCATTATGTCTTTCGCTGGCGCACCGCGATGAATGACTATTACGCCGAAAACTGGGCTAACCTGCGTCACATTGAGGGTGCTTCCCAGCGTGTTCAAGAAGATACGATGCGCTTTGCCGAGACTGTTGAATCTCTTGGAACCAGAGCAATTGATTCAATTCTTACTTTGATCGCTTTTTTACCGATCTTATATGTGCTCGGCCAAAACATCACCGAACTTCCAATCATCGGACAAATTCCAGCGCCATTGCTTATGGCCGCTCTCTTCTGGTCCATTTTCGGAACCGTTCTTCTACTGGTTGCAGGTATTAAACTGCCTGGGCTATATTTTAAGAACCAAAGAGTTGAGGCGGCCTATCGTAAAGAGCTTGTTTATGGTGAGGACAGCAAGGATCGTGCTGGGCCGCCTTCTTTGCGAGACCTTTTTGGAAATGTGCGAAAAAATTATTTCCGCCTATATTTCCACTACCTCTATTTTAATGTCGCAAGATATCTGTATCTGCAAACGGACAATGTTTTTTCGATTATCTTGCTGGTTCCAACCATTGCTGCTGGTAAAATCACATTCGGGTTGTTCCAACAGATCGTTTCCGCATTTAACCAGGTAGCGAACTCATTCCAGTATCTGGTCAATTCCTGGGGAACGATTGTTGAATTGATGTCGATCCATAAACGTTTGAAAGCGTTTGAAGCGGCTATGAACAATGAACCATTGCCGGAGATCGATCAGGAATATCTTAAAGAAGTGGCGACCCTGAAACCGCTAAATGGAGACTTGGACGAAAAATTGAAGTCATAGTGTTAAGCGCATTTGATGCATCGTTCAGCCATCGGGTCGAGGGCAAGTCTGCCCTCGGCGATTTCCTCGCCGCAAGATAAGCAAAAACCGTATTCGTCATCATGGATCCGACGCTCAGCCATTTCGATGCGTTGAAGATCAAGTGCTCTTGTTCTTTCTTGTGCATCCGCCATCGCTTTTTGTTGCATTGCGTCCATACGGGATAAACGTCCAACAGATTGTTGATCAAGTTCAACCGTTTCGCGCGCTTCTTTGGAAAGTTTAGACTCTTTTTCCAACTCGGCGCGTTTAGTGGCAAGAAGCTGTTTGGCTTTCCTTTGATTGACAGACATAGTCCGTTTCCCAATACTCTTGTTAACCGAAAACACAATTGAGATCGCCCACTAGCGCAATGCTATACAAGTGCAATTCAGGGACAAAAAATATGACTTGGCTCATTATTGGATTGATATTATTTCACGGCTTGCATTCTTTGCGAATGATAGCACCAAAATGGCGGGATGCAAAATATGCTCAAATGGGTGAGAACAAGTGGAAGGGCTTGTACTCTCTGGCTTCTTTGATTGCATTGGTTGTGTTGATTTACGGATACTCCGTTGCCCGTCCTGACGCTGACATTGTCTATGTTAGGCCGGATTGGGGCCCAACACTGGCAGTGTTGTTGATGTTGCCAGCTTTCATTTTGATGACTTTTAACATGCGCTCCAGCCGACTAAAATTTATTACACATCATCCGTTTTTGCTCGCAATCATCCTTTGGTCTTTGGCGCATTTGTTTGCCAATGGCGACACTGCTTCTGTCTTGCTGTTCGGTTCGTTTATCATCTGGGCAAGTTTAAACTTTGTAAGCGTACGGAAAAGAACGGCGGCTTTACCACCTGTCAAACCAATATTGCAGGACGGTCTGGCAATCTTCGGCGGTATTGTTTTATGGGCAGTATTTTTATTCGGTCTGCATGAATGGCTGTTTGGCGTTGCGCCGATCATGGTTGGCTGAGGATTTAGCTAGTGCCAAAAACTGGTAAGGTAAATGGTGTCCGTTAATTGATTGCGGTTGCCATTGCTTTTCAGAGCCTTTGTCAGTTAAAAGGCTGCAAAAGAGCGCAGTTTGATGAGCGCTTAAAAACCTCCTATTGAAAACAAACGACAGGCACCATGGCAGAAGATACTTTTATTCGCGAAGTTGATGATCAAATCCGTCAGGATCGGGCGCAGGATTTTTGGGCGAAATACGGCAAATATATCATAGCTCTGGCAGTGTTGATTGCAGTTGCTACAGCAGCTTTTCAAGCTTGGAAACATTTTGAGGAAACCAGTGCTGCCAGCTTGGGTGATCGCTATATGGATGCGATTGCTATGTCCAATGAAGGTCAGCACGACGCGGCAATCAGCGCCCTTAATGCGATTGCTGATGAAGGCGGCGGTCAATATGCTGCACTTGCAAAACTGCGTATTGCCAGTGAGACTGCAGCCAAAGGCGACAAAGCTGCAGCCATAAAAGAATTTGATGCACTTGCTGCGGACAAATCTTTTTCACCGATCTTGCAACAAATCGCAACATTACGCTCTGGCCTGTTAGCAGTTGACGAAGAAGATTATGGATCATTGGAAACACGGCTGAAAGCCCTTGCATCAGCTGGGGAGCCATTCCGCCATTCTGCCCGTGAAGCATTGGGCATTGCAGCCATGAATGCAGGAGAAGACACAAAAGCGCTCGATTGGTATCAATCAATTGTTGAAGATACGGCGTCACCACAGGGCGTTAGAGGTCGGGCGCAGTTGATGCTGAACATTCTCGCAGGAAAAGGCATTAAAGCCGCCGGCTAAGGTCAGGCTTTCATTGAGACAAACATATTATGAGTTTCACCGTTGCAATCATTGGCCGGCCAAATGTCGGCAAGTCCACGCTTTTCAATCGCTTGGTTGGCAAGAAACTTGCGCTTGTCGATGATACGCCGGGTGTTACACGCGACCGCCGCATGGCCGATGGACATATTGGTGATCTGGAATTTAAGATCATCGACACCGCTGGCCTTGAAGATGCCGATGAAGACAGCCTTGAAGGACGTATGCGCGAGCAGACTGAAAAGGCCATTGTTGAAGCTGATGTCAGCCTTTTCCTGATTGATTCAAAAGCTGGTATCACTCCGACTGATAAAAGCTTCGGGCAAATTGTACGTAAACATTCTAAAAAGATCGTGCTGGTTGCCAACAAGATGGAAGGCAAACTGGGCGAGGCTGGTTACTATGATGCTTTTTCGCTCGGCTTCGGGGAACCTGTTCCAATATCTGCCGAACATGGCGTTGGCATGGGGGATTTGTACAATGCCCTCGTTGCAGCTGTTGGCGAAGATAGAGCTTATGGTACTGGCATCTATGCCGAAGATGAAGAAGAAGAGGATGATGTCGAGTTTGAAGAATTGGAACTCGACGAACATGGCGAGGAGATAATCCCGGCCTATGACACTTCCAAGCCTTTGCGCATCGCCATTGTAGGGCGGCCAAATGCTGGCAAGTCTACACTGATAAACCAAATGGTTCAGGAAGAGCGGCTTTTAACTGGCCCAGAAGCTGGCATCACGCGCGATTCTATTTCGGTGGAATGGGAATATCAAGGTCGGGTCATCAAGCTTTATGATACGGCTGGCATGCGCCGCAAAGCCAGAATTCAAGAAAAGCTCGAAAAAATGTCCGTGTCAGACGGATTGCGCGCGGTCAAATATGCGGAAGTGGTCATTATTGTAATTGATGCCGAAATCCCGTTTGAAAAGCAGGATGTGCAAATCATCGATTTGATTATTCGTGAGGGCAGGGCTCCTGTCATTGCCGTCAATAAATGGGACTTGGTTGAACAGCGTCAGCAGCGCCTTGCAGAAATTCGTGAATTGTCAGAGGAAAGCCTGTCTCAGGTTAAGGGCCTCAAGGTTATGCCAATCTCTGGTCTAACTGGAGACGGTCTTCCCAAATTAATGCAAGCGGTTTTCGATGTGCATGAACAATGGAATCGCCGTATCGGTACGTCCAAACTAAACCGTTGGCTTGATGATATTCAGGCCCATCACCCACCGCCAGCTGTTTCCGGTCGGCGGATCCGTATGAAATATGTTACACAGGCTAAAGCGCGTCCGCCGACATTCATGGCTCATTGTACGCGCCCAGAATCGATGCCAGCATCTTATACCCGTTATATGGTGAACCAGATCAGAGAAAGCTTCGATCTTTGGTCGGTGCCCATTCGGTTATTCCTTCGCAAAGGCGATAACCCATACGCTACGCGTAAAAAACGCAGGTAAAACTTCTCGCTGCCACATGAGGGTCAAAATCCCGCCAAATAAGCAATTTATCCAGTCCACTGATTGGATAGAAGGGCATTTGCATGGCCTAAGGCACGCAAAAACGGCTGCTGTTAACCAATCAGAAATGTCTCTTTAACCCAATATCAAGGTTAACAAACCAATATCAAAACACTGCTTAGGTTTGTTGATAGCAGTCAAAACGGTTTGTTTGGAGTAAAGTTTTGATAAAATCTGATGTGAAGCGTCAGCCCCTTTGGGCGCGTGTTAAAAATGGTTTTTTTCCAGTCGTAGCGGGAGTTTCGCTTTTTCTGACCTACCCAACCCTGGTTGCACACCAGGATGTTGCCAGCCTTTCAAAGGCGACCGCTTCGGTAACAGCGAACATGCGTTGGTTGATCAGCGCCGATGAGCAGCCGGGTGTTTCACAACTGACCACCAGCTCAATTTCAAAAACCCAAATCGATGCAGAATTGCCAAAAACTACTGCCTTGTTGCAAGGTTCAAGCAGCAAAGAATTCGAAGAGCGTTTGACAAGCGAAGTCAAGATTGAACGCGAGCCTCAGACCGTGAATCGTTCAGGAAAAGGCGCTCGCGTAGTTTCCACAACAAAAAGGGCTCCACCAGCGAAGTTTAATGCTGGAACGGTTGCTGAGCGCTATTCGATGCTTGCACCTTTGGATGTGGGTAAAAAGACTGAACTGGCTTTTGTAAAAGCCAAGCCTGCCGCTGAAGCGTTGCAGGTCGCATTTGCGTTTCATCCAAAACAAAAGAAACAAGATAAATTTGCGCCAAAGGCTGATCTTCCTGTAATGGTCGCCAGTCTTGTTACTGAGTCTGTCCCCAATATTCTGGCCTTTGCGCCGGAGCCGGAATTTGAGCGTTCGCCATTTGCCGAGGTTCTCGAAGAGGCAGGGCCAATCAACATCATTCCCAAGCTTGAAAAGGGTGATCATAGCTGGGCTGCTGATCCTTTGCCAAAGGCAGTTTTCTCGGAGCGTGAGCAGCATTGTCTGACTGCGGGAATTTATTTTGAAGCCCGCGGCGAGCCAGTCCGTGGCCAGGCGGCTGTGTCACAGGTCATTCTTAATCGAGTTAAAAACCCGACTTATCCAAACACGATATGCGGTGTGGTTTATCAAAACAAACATTGGCGCAATCGCTGTCAGTTCTCATTTGCCTGCGATAACATCAAAGACAAGGTGAATGATCGAAAGCGTTGGGATATTGCGAGTTATGTTGCCCGGGAAACGACTGAAGGGCGTATTTGGTTCAAAGAGGTTGGATCATCAACACATTATCACGCGACTTATGTGAACCCGAAATGGGCCCATTCCATGAAAAAAGTAGGACGCATCGGTCTGCACATCTTCTACCGCACATTCGGCGGTGGGTGGTCTTAAGCGGCTAAAATTGCTACGCATCAATTCGGATTTGCACTGGCAAATGGGGCGCTGATTGACAGATTCCCCATTTCATCCGTTTGACGCATTGTCGCATTGGCAATGTTTCTACAAAAAACATTCAAAAACAGATACTTAAGTTGTAAACCTCTGCCTTGACAGGCGGGGGGCACAAATCTATGTTGCGCCCGACTTGGTAAGGTTGGAAATCTGGTGGGTTTTCGCTTGGTCGATGGTTTCAAATACGAACTTGCTTAAGGGCTAATTTTGTCCAACAAAGCTTTTAGAGTTATCTTTTTCCGCGAATTTGCGGGACTAGGAATGAAACAGGCAGGCCGAGATGAAAAACAACAACGAGAAAGACCTTGCCGACAAGAATCGCAAAGAACGTTTGGCTGCCCTTGAGGCAAAACTGGCTAGCAGCCGTCAGACGGACCTGATAAAGAATATGCCAAAAACCGGGAAGCCGGGCTTTGGTAATGCGCTTAAAATGTCGAGTGAGTTTATTTCGGCAATTTTAGTGGGGGCGGGGATCGGATATCTGATCGACTCTCTTACTGGTACGAGACCTTGGGCTATGATTGTCATGTTGCTTCTAGGATTTGTAGCGGGTGTTATTAATGTTTTGCGTTCATCTGGTGAGATGGCTGACCCGTATCAAAGAGGGTGGGCTGCTGCAAAAGGTGACAAGAAAGATCAAAAGCCGACTGATAAAGGCCGCGATGATCTTTACGACGATGAAGACGAATAGGCAGAATTGCTCAATTAAGGAATTGCACTGTGGCTAACGATCCAATCCATCAGTTTCAGTTAAACAAGCTGATCCCGCTTGATATTGGCGGTACGGATATTTCGTTTACGAACTCATCCCTTTTCATGGTTGTTACAGTTGCTGCAACTGCAGCTTTCTTGATTTGGGCGACAAGCGGCCGTGGGCTTATCCCGAGCCGCACACAGTCGTTGGCTGAAATGTCCTATGAATTTGTAGCGTCCATGTTGCGAGATGGTGCGGGATCTGAGGGAATGAAGTTCTTCCCGATGGTATTTTCACTATTCATGTTCATTTTGGTGGCAAACTTATTCGGCATGTTCCCGTATTTCTTTACGGTTACCAGCCATATCATCGTGACCTTTGCCCTTTCCATGCTAGTGATAGGCACAGTGGTGGTTTACGGTTTTTACAAGAACGGCATTGGCTTCTTGAAACTGTTTGTGCCAAGCGGCATTCCTGCTGTCTTGATGCCATTGGTAATCATGATTGAAGTGATTTCATTTATTTCCCGTCCAATTTCTCTATCAGTTCGTTTGTTCGCAAACATGCTGGCTGGTCACATCACATTGAAAGTGTTTGCCGGTTTTGTGGTGAGCCTGAGCGGTTTGGGCGCCGCTGGTATCGGCATTGCGATCCTGCCGCTGATCATGACCGTAGCACTTACTGGTCTCGAATTTCTCGTTGCATTCTTGCAGGCATATGTGTTTGCCGTCTTGACTTGCATGTATCTCAACGACGCACTTCATCCGTCTCACTAGGCGTTTGGTAATTACAACCTTAACTCAAATTTCCAGTTCAAAACCTCAAGGAGTTCATTATGGAAGCTGAAGCAGCAAAATACATCGGTGCAGGAATTGCATGCCTAGGAATGGGCGGAGCCGGCATTGGTCTTGGTAACATTTTCGGTAGCTATTTGGCAGGCGCTTTGCGCAACCCATCAGCAGCTGATGGCCAGTTCGGTCGTTTGATTTTCGGCTTTGCCGTGACAGAAGCTCTTGGCATCTTCTCACTGCTAGTCGCTCTTCTTCTGCTTTTCGCAGTTTAAGACTACAATATTTCGAAGCGCGGTTATTGGAAACAATAGCCGCGCCTCTTCGTAAATTAGTTTCTCCCTTCGGGATAAAATCATGTTTATCAGCACAGCTTTTGCAGCCACAGAAGAAGCAGCGCATGGAGCAACAGGGGTATTTCCTCCGTTCGATCCATCTTCTTTTGCTTCACAGTTATTGTGGTTGGCGATTACATTTGGAATTTTCTACTATTTGATGTCAAAAGTAGTCATTCCGCGTATATCAGGAATTTTAGGCGTTCGCCGTGACCGTATCACCCGTGATCTGGACGAAGCACAGCGTTTGAAAGAAGAATCAGATGCTGCTTTGGCAGCCTATGAGCAGGAATTGACAGAGGCACGTAACAGCGCCCATTCAATCGCTCAGACTTCTAAAGACAAAGCTAAGGCTGAAGCAGACGAAAAGCGCGCGACCAGCGAAGCAGCTTTGAATGAAAAGCTAGCCGCATCAGAAAAACAAATTGCTACAATCAAGGCAAAAGCTTTGGGTGAAGTCGATGGTATTGCTTCTGTAGCTGTTGCCGAGATCGTAAAAGAATTAGTTGGCGGCTCAATATCTAAAGCTGAAATCGACAAAGCTGTGGCTGCGGTAACGCGCTAAGCTAGGGAGAAAGAATATGGACGCTACCTTTTGGGCATTGATCGCTCTTATCATTTTCCTAGGCATCTTGGCTTATGTAAAAGTTCCGGCTAAAATGGCTGAAGGCTTGGACGCTCGTGCTGACAAGATCAAAAGTGATCTTGATGAAGCGCGCCGTCTGCGCGAAGAAGCACAGGAATTGTTGGCAGACTATCAGCGCAAACGCAAAGAAGCTGAGAAAGAGGCTGGCGAGATCCTTACGGCTGCCAAACGCGAAGCCGCTAATCTCGAAAAAGACGCTGAAGTGAAAGCTGCAGAATTTGTCGCTCGTCGTACGGCTTTGGCTGAACAAAAGATCGAGCAGGCACAGGCACAGGCAATCGCTGAGGTTCGTGCGTCAGCTGTAGACATCGCAGTAGCTGCTGCAGGTAATATCTTGCAGGGCAAGGCTTCTGGCGCAACAGCCGACAAGCTGATTTCAGATGGCATTGCTGAAGTTAAGGCCCGCCTTAACTGATAGCAGTAAAATTTGACTATGAATGAACCCGCTCAAGAGCGGGTTTTTTTTGTGTCTACCTTAAAGATGATCAAACTTGATCTGCCCCAATATCTTTCATGGGTGAAAAAGACATTCTATGAAGCGGTGATGGGCCATGGGCCGCAATGGCTGCCATATGAGACTTTGCACCATATCCTTTGTGACCTGCAAAACCATATTCGGGGTAATGTCTGTCCATCTGAACCATAATTGTATCGCGCAGCACTTTTGCAATGATGGATGCTGCAGCGATAGATAGAGACTTGGCGTCACCCTTGATTATGGCTGTTCCGAAATGACGACAATCAAGGGGCACATCACGCCCATCAAACAGAGCGGCATCGCAGGGCAAAGATAGACTGACGACAGAGATTGCCATTGCCTCCAGGCTCGCCTGCAAAATATTGATCTGATCCACGCGCTGGGCTGATGCTGAATGCCAACTGATGGCGTGGGCCTTTTTGCATATTTCATCAAAGAGAAAATTGCGCTTCTTTTCTGTCAGTTTTTTGGAATCGTTCAAACCAATAGGAAGATTGTTTGGATCCAGGATCACAGCCGCAGCAACAACTGGCCCAGCCAATGGACCACGGCCTGCCTCATCCACGCCAGCAACAGTTCTTGCGCCTTTATCAATGAGACGTTGCTCAAAAAGAAAATGTGGCTCTTTCTCATCGGGAGATAAAAAGAGGAGAGAATCGGTGACAGGCTTTGGGGACATGCGGCAATGTTTGCCTGAACACCGATTCTCTTCAAGTCCCAATCCTGTTCCTCTTGAAAAGAAGTGGGGAACCTCCTTCAAAAGATCTGTGCGGCAGCAACCAGGATTGGTTTAAACCGGCGGGGAAGCCGGAATTAGGTTTTCACAACAGATGTTGCATCTCAAATGTATTCAGTTTGCTCTCAAAAAAGCGCCAACTGTTTCTCTGCTCCCTCCGGCGCTTCAAATAAATCAGTTCTAAGGGACAAACGACGTTCGTTTAGCCCGCAACGTTTGGCAGCCAATTCAAAGCGTCTGCCAATCTGGATCGCATACGGTCCTTTTCCTTTCATACGCTTGCCCCATTCAGCATCATAGTCCTTGCCGCCGCGCATAGAGCGAAGCACATTCATCACATGACGATAGCGGTCAGGATAATGTTGCAGTAACCAGTCACGAAACAGCGGGCTGACTTCTGCAGGCAATCGCAAAAGTATATAGCCCGCCTCTTTGGCGCCTGCACCAGCAGCTGAATCGAGAATATGTTCCAACTCATGATCCGTCATGGCAGGAATGACCGGAGCAACCATCACTGAGGTCGGAATACCTGCTTCGGACAATTCGTGAATGGCCTTCAACCGCAAAGAAGGGGTGGCAGCACGGGGTTCCATGGCTCTAGCCAGTTTTCGATCAAGCGTGGTGATGGACAGGGCAACTTTCACCAGACCTTTGGCAGCCATGCGGGAAAGAATATCGATGTCGCGTATCACCAAAGCTGATTTGGTTACGATACCAACAGGGTGGTTGGCCTTCTCCAATACCTCAAGAATATCGCGCATGATCCGGCGATCTTTTTCAATTGGCTGATACGGATCAGTATTTGTCCCAATAGCAATGGTGCGTGGCTCATAGCCTTTTTTCGAAAGTTCCGCTTCCAAAAGACGACCAATACCGCTTTTGGCAAAAAGCTTGGATTCAAAATCAAGCCCAGAGGAAAGCCCCATATAAGAATGGGTAGGGCGGGCGAAACAATAGACGCAGCCATGCTCACAGCCGCGATAAGGATTGATCGAACGATCAAAGGAAATATCAGGCGAGGCGTTGCGGGTTATGATGGTCTTCGGCTTTTCTTCATAGACCTCGGTCTTGAAGGGAGGCAATTCATCTAAGGTTTGCCATCCATCGTCAAATACATGGCGGCTGATGGGTTCAAAGCGACCTGACGGGTTAATCGTCGCTGCACGACCACGCCGGCGCAAATCAGCAATCTGATCGGCTTTTGCCCCAAGTTCGGACTTGGCCATAAACCCATCATGGGCAAGTCTGTTCATGCCTGACAAATCAGAACGAACCGAACGATGATCTACTGCAATTGAAATACCCATATTGGCCTCGCTAAAAAGACTCACTGTGTCTATGAACATATTCCTATCTTGGAAATGAGAACAAAGCAAGAACTAAATGTCGAGATAAATGTGGACGCGCCAATCAGTGTTCTAAAGTAGAAAGCAGTGGGGCCGAAATTATTGAGTGAATTACTTCCCGCTGCCTCGCTTCAAATGCTCATCCAATCTTGGCATGATCTCCACGAAATTGCAGGGCATGTGACGATAATCGAGTTGCAGCGATAAAATGCCATCCCAGGCATCTTTGCAGGCTCCCGGTGAGCCAGGCAGGCAGAAGATGAAAGTTGCATTGAGGACGCCGCCTGTAGCGCGGGACTGAATGGTTGAGGTGCCGATCTTGTCATAGCTGATGCGGTGAAAAACTTCGGAAAATCCGTCCATCTTCTTTTCAAATAACGGCTCGAGCGCGTCTGGGGTAACGTCACGCCCGGTAAATCCAGTGCCACCCGTGGTGATGATCACGTCAATATTGTCGTCTTTACTCCAGCCTGCGACCTTGGCCTGAATAGCGGGGATGTCATCTTTTACAATCATACGGTCGATCAATTTGTGTCCGGCAGTTTCCAACCGATCAACCAGTATATTGCCGGATTTATCATCGCTTAGCTGGCGCGTATCGGAGACCGTCAAAACGGCAATGCCAACAGGAACAAACGTGCGGGTTTCATCAATTCTCGACATCTTATGCTCGCTTCAATTTTCTATGGGGCCAAAGCCCTGTCGTAGCCATGGTCAAAAGTTTCAGTCGTTTCAACCCACCAGTGCGGCTGGGCATTTCGGATTGTTTCCGCCGCCGCTTTGCTGGCCTGTGTGCTTCTATAGATGCCAAAGCAGGTTGCTCCAGATCCGCTCATCCTAACCAAAGATGCATTTGTATTATGCAAAGCTGAAAGCAAATCTCCAATTTGAGGCGTTATGTCTATCGCTGTTGGTTCAAGAACATTGCGCTGATGAGCCAACCAGTCAATCAAATTGTCGAAGGACAGTTGTGCAGGAAGGGGTGTCAACGGCGCGTTCTTCTTGCTTTCCAATGCTTCAAAAATCTTAGAGGTTGAAACTTCAATTCCAGGATTTATCAATAACAGATGAAGCTTTGGCATATGATTTACCAGGTTCAAATCTGTGCCAATGCCCTTTGCCTGCAAAGCTTGAGAATGAAGGCACATGGGAACATCAGCCCCCAGTTTTTCGCTCATAGCCTGTAAATCAGCCTGCGATATTCCACTATGTAATTTTCCCATCGCCAGCAAGGTAGCTGCAGCATCCGCAGAGCCTCCTCCAATGCCACTTGCAATAGGAAGTCTCTTTTCCAAATGGATTGAGAGGCCGCGTTCGAACTGACCAAAAGAGTTTTGAAACGCTTCTGCTGCTTTCAATATCAAGTGATCGGATGTGCCAGCAATAGTTTTCTCCAGCTGTTTTCCAAACGGGCCGTTAAACTGGCAGATGGCAGTGCCTTGGGCGTTATTTTGCGGGGTCTTGAGGGTTATTGTGTCGCCAATATTTGCAAAGACAACCAGACTGTCCAGCAAATGATATCCATCGTTTCGCTGGCCAGTTATATGCAGCGCAAGATTGATCTTCGCAGGGGCAAAGCAAGTAATGGCGCTTTCCAAAAGTTCAGCCAAGCCTTGGCTCCTCTAATGGGTAAGGCCAGCGCGTATTTTCTCGCGTATTTTCGCTTCTTCTTCTTCCGAAGGTTTATGCGAAAGGGCATGTTTCCATTGGAAAACAGCCTCAAGCTTACGGTCGGTTTTCCAGAATGCATCGCCCAAATGATCATTCACAACAGGATCAGACGGCATGAGTTCCAATGCGCGACTTAGCTCGACAACGGCTTCCTCATATCTGCCAAGCCGATAATAGGCCCATCCAAGACTATCGATAATAAAGCCCGAGTTAGGCTTTAACTGCACCGCTTTTTTTACCTTCGCCAAACCGTCATCAAGATTGATGCCCTGATCAATCCACGAATATCCAAGATAATTCAAAACATCCGGCTGGTCTGGTGACAGTTCCAATGCGCGAAGGAAATCTGCTTCAGCCATTGGCCAGTTCTTTGTCCGCTCATGGGAAATGCCGCGGCGATAATATAACACCCAATCGCGCTCTTCGGTTTCGGTTTGCGTTGCAATAATACGGTCATAAAGCGCAACTGCCTTCGGATGCTCTTCACGTTGGCTGTACACGCCACCCAAGGAAAGCGCGACGACACCGTCATCAGGTGAGGCATCAAACAAGGTGCTCAATATTTTTTCCGCATCAGGATATTGATCCATACGGTTGAGGTTCAACCCTTCTTCCAATTGAGCGCGTGAATAATATGCAGATGTTTCTTCAATAGTTGCGAACAGTTCATTCGCGCGAACAAATTTTTTCTGGTCCGAATAGGTGTTTGCAAGCGCCATCACCACTGTGTTGTTTTTTGGCACGAGGAAATTTGCCAACTGCAAATAGCCCTGAGCAAATGGAAGCCCGCCCTGACGGCTAATCGCAGAACCAACATTATAAAAAACTTCGGCAGTTCCTTGTTGGGCTGATTTGACCAACGGCGCGCTTTTCTGTTTTTCATCAAGCTTTGTTAAAAACTGTTTCAACGGAGGATGCTCAGCCAATAGATTTAAGCCATTTTCAGCAGTTTTGATTGCAGTATCCAAATCGCCGCTTTTGGTCTGCACTCTGGCGAGGCCTTCTATGGCACGCATATAGGTTTCGGTAAGTGCAGCCGCAACATTGCGTCGCCCTACTGCCTGGGTAAAAAAGGCAGCAGCTTCTTTGTCTTGCCCATTGGCTGCATGAAGTAATCCGAGATGATATTCTTTGATAAGCAATACCCAGTCCGGCCCTTCGATGGATTGAACTCTTTTAATCGCTTCAGGCAGGTCCCGCTCGCCATACAAGGCCCAGGCACCAACGATTTTGGTGACCATGTCATCAAGGGCTGAGCCATTGATTTTGTCTATGGTCGAGACGGCACGCTTCCAGGATTTCTGTTTGATTGCATTTGCCGCAATCACAATCCTGTTCAAATTTACATTCTGCGATTCCGGACTCATGGTCCCAAGAAAGTCGATCGCCTCTGAAATCTTGCCATCTGCTGTCAAAGCAGCAAACAGCGATTGTTGAACATTCGAATTGGTAGGGTCTACTGCAATCACATTTCGATAATTTTCTATCGCAGCCGGATCATCGCCTTGCGAAGATGCACTTAAGGCAGCAAGGAAACTGCCAGACAAACTTGGAGTATTATCTACATTCTTCGTTTCAAGAATCTTCGAATGAGCAATTTCCAACTCATCCAGAAACCCTGCACTTTGTGCAGGTACTGAAATATTCGCTAAGATCCCCCAAGACACTGCGAAAGATAGCAAATATTTTTTATGAAGATTCATAGGATAAGGTCCATATCATTTAAGCTAAACGGATTTTGCGGTGCGTTTGTATGAAAGTCAATTTGCGCGCAATAAGCTATATTCCAACACCTCGATCAACGCCGCTTTATGTGGTGTATCTTCAAAAGTTGCCAAAGCATCTTGAGCCAATTCACAATATTGTCGTGCACGTTCCAGAGTATCGCCTAGAGCATTATGTTCGTGCATCAGCCTCATGGCTTCTTCAAGGCGGCTGCTGTCGTTTTTACCATGCTCGATTGCCTCGCGCCAAAAATTGCGCTCAGCGTCATTACCGCGTCGATAACATAACAATACTGGAAGCGTGACTTTGCCTTCTCGAAAATCATCACCCACATTTTTGCCCAATGTTTTTGCATTCCCGCCATAGTCAAGCGCATCATCTATCAGCTGAAATGCCAAGCCAAGATTGTTCCCATAAGATCTAAATGCTGACGTCACGGCTTTGCCGGATCCGGCAAGAATTGGACCCACTTCTGTCGCCGCAGCAAACAGTGCCGCCGTCTTGGCTTTTACTACCTGCATATATTCGTCTTGGGTCGTATCAAGGTTTTTTGCTGTACTCAGCTGTAATACCTCGCCCTCGGCAATAACCGTTGCGGCATGGGAAAGCACATCCAGTGCTTGAAGAGAGCCAGCTTCCACCATCATACGAAAGGCCTGCCCTAACAAGAAGTCTCCGACAAGAACACTGGCCTGATTGCCCCAAAGCATACGGGCAGCCAATTTACCCCGGCGAAGATCGCTTTCATCCACCACATCATCGTGCAAGAGCGTTGCTGTATGCATGAACTCTACACTTGCTGCTAGTGTCACATGATGATCGCCCTTATAGCCACACATGGCTGCGGCAGCAATGGTCAACATAGGACGAAGTCGCTTACCGCCACTGTCAATTAAGTGGCGCGCGACCTCAGGAATGAGTTCGATATCAGAACCGCATTTGCTTAAGATGAGGCGGTTGACCCTTTCCATATCGGGGCGAACAAGTTCAACCAGGGGCTCGACGCTTGCAGTTTTCACTTTCCCCGACTGCTCACCTTTGAGCGGAACAACAACACCAGACATTTTTCATTCCTTATTCGAATTTTTTACTTGATGCGTTTTAATGAAAAGAACCACCAAATGTAAGGTGACAGATTGGCCTAGAAGAGAAGGCAGGTAAAGCCTTAGAAAACGCAGAAATCACTTTTTGCTCAAGTCTTTAATCTAGGCTTGATGAAATACATTGCCACAAAATTAGTAGATCGAATATTTTTGGCCATTAACGTTTGATAACCGTTACGTTATCGATATGGCATGATTGTTACTTGCCTGCGCGAACCAACTATAAGAACCTATTTCCAAACCGCTGCAATGGGGTTGCAGCTGAAAGAGTGCAAAATGATAGAATTGATGAGAACCAATGACGTGGTTATCATTTCTTTGGTCCAATCCTTGCTCAAGGACAGCGATATCCATCATATTGTTCTTGATCAACATATGAGTATTTTGGAAGGCTCGATTGGGATGATTGCGCGGCGCATAATGGTTGCAGAAGAAAGCAGTATAAGCGCTCGTCGATTGATGAAAGATGCAGGTTTAGAAAAATATCTGAAAACCGATTCCCCGGTAGGATATTGAAATACCATGGGCATAAAGGCAGAGGTTCTGGAAACAACAACGGACGATTTTTATCGCGGCGCATTCAAAGTGTTGCAACCTGCCAAGACGGGCCATCGCTCGGGGCTTGATGCGTTGTTGATCGCCGCTTCCTTGCCCCTTGACGCATCTGGCTATGTTGCTGATCTTGGCTCCGGCGCCGGAGTGGCAGGGCTTGCTGCTATTAGTGTAAACCCAAGGCTGAATGCTGTCTTAGTTGAAAAAAACCCTATGATGGCAGACTTGGCGCGCAAAACACTAAAGCTGAGGCAAAATCTTCAATATGCATCAAGGGCAGAAGTGCTGGAAGCAGATGTGACGCTTTCTGGCGCAAAACGTTCTGCTAGCGGATTGAAAAATGACCATTTTGACTATGTAATTATGAACCCTCCCTATAACGAAGCAGGGCTTCGTGCTTCGCCGGACATCCTCAGATCGCAAGCCCATGTGATGGGTGTTTCAGGACTCGATGCCTGGATGCGCACTTCTGCTGCGATCATGAAGCCGGGCGCAACGTTGGTTTTGATTTATCGAACCGAGAAAATTGGTGAAATTTCCGCCTGTAGCCAAGGTCGCTTTGGCGGGCAGGTAATCGTACCTATTCACTCCAGAAGCGATGAGTCAGCCAAACGCATTCTTGTAAAAATGACGAAAGGGTCACGCGCGCCCTTGTCGATTATGCCAGGTTTTGTGACCCATGATGGCGATGGACAGTCCACCAAACAAGCCGTCGCTCTATTGAATGGTGAAGCGCGAATTAATTTCGGGTAATTGTTCCAGCAGTTTTGCACCTTTCCAAAAAGTAATCTTGCAATTGTGGGCCAAAATAGCCATTTGCATTGAATATTGCATTCCAAAAAGGTAATTTTGATGAGACTCTCCAAACTGCTTCCCGCTTCCCTTCGCAAAACAGATACGGTCATTCCTGTGGTTAGGATGCAGGGCGCAATAATGGCGAATTCTTCGCCAATGCGGCAAAATCTTTCACTTGCTGGTGTTGCTGGACCGTTACAGCGCGCTTTCGATATGAAAGACGCGCCTGTTGTTGCCATCAGCGTCAACTCACCGGGCGGCTCGCCAGTGCAATCTCGTTTGATCTATTCCCGCATCAGAGAACTTGCTGAAGAAAAACAAAAGCGCGTTTTGGTGTTCGTTGAAGATGTGGCAGCATCAGGCGGTTACATGATTGCCCTGGCTGGCGATGAAATTATTGCTGATGAAACCTCTGTAATCGGATCAATTGGTGTTGTTGCGTCAACATTCGGATTTGTGGAAGCGATCAAAAAACTGGGCGTTGAGCGCCGTGTCTATACAGCTGGTAAAAACAAGGTTTCGCTGGATCCCTTCCAGCCCGTCAAAGACAGCGACATCAAACATATCAAAGATCTCCAACTTGATATCCACGAGATTTTTATTGATATGGTGAAAGCGCGCCGCAGTGGAAAACTGTCGGATGACGGTGACATTTTCACAGGCATGTATTGGACTGGCCGCCCGGCAAAAGAGCGCGGTTTGATTGATAGTTTCGGCCATATGAGCCCGATCTTGAAAGAGCGCTATGGCAAGAAAACCAAGCTTGTATTAATGCAAGCCAAGAAAAGCTTTTTGGGCCGGCCGGTTTCTTCAGTAGGCTTATCAGGTAATTCAATTGGAACTGATCTTGCAGGATCGCTGCCATCCAGTATAGCAAGCGAATTGGAAGAGCGTGCCCTTTGGGCAAGATTTGGCCTGTAACTTATTATCGGGGGTGTCTTAGATGGTTCAACTGGTAGCAGTAGCATTGGTGGGTGGCCTTGGCTGGTATGCATACCGTGCATTCCAAAAACACATGGCGGCGATTGGCGAAGAATTGGAAAAGTCCGAAAAAGCCAAAAAAGACAAAGCCGCCAAAACGGCATCAGCTGACGAATTGGAATTGGGCCCCGATGGGGTATATCGCTTGAAAAGCGATAAGCTGGAAGACAAAGAATAAAGCTGATTTCAGTTGCTTTTGGTATCTCTCCTAATACTGCTTCAATGTCGCGTAATCAGCTTACCAAGCCGCTCGTTGAACCTGCATCTTCATCTTCATATGCATCAGGGTTTGAATAATCCCCTGGATTCACAACCAGCGCAGTTCCCGGCAAAACATTGTCACGCTCATCAGGTGGGACTTCCTCAGAACGCTGATTAATCCTGTAAAAGATAAATATGCCGAATACCAAAACGATAGCTCCACAAATTCCCATGAAGGATTGTATTGGAACAAAGGGTAGGGCTATCGTTGCTATCGTTGGAAAAATGAAAGCCGCGATCGACCATGTAATCATCTGTGTTGATGAAAGCAGTACATATTGAGATGGGTCTGCGCGGTCATTGGCCAGTGCGCTGGATACCGAATAAAGCGTTTCATTACAGCCATTCCAAATTGCAAACATCAAAACCATCATCATGAACGATAAATATCCGTGGGTGGATAATCCAAAAATTGAAATGATACAGGCGCCAGCCGAAACGATTAGCAGAACAAAACGCCGGTCTATGCGGTCGGACAAAGCGCCCATTGGAAACTGAACAACTAGCAACCCAAGCTGCATGCAAAGCATTAAAAGGCCAACATCAGCGGTAGAAAAACCTTCAGTCTTTGCATAAATAGGCGCGAAGGATTGCATCAACATCGTCACGCCGCCAACAGTAAACATACCAGCCAGACCAACGGGAGAAATAGACCACACTTTTTTGATATCGACTGTAATGGCTTCCGGGGGCTCAGGTTGCGGCAAACGAGTGAGGGCAACAGGTATCGTGGCAATCGCCACAATAAAGGTTGCGATCATCGGGACAATATTGCCTTCAACATCCAGATAACCAATGGAAAAGCTGCCAACCCCGTATCCAAGAACATAGCCAAGGTAAAAAATCGAGATAACCTTGCCGCGTATTTCATCTGTTACAGCATTGTGCAACCAGCTTTGCGCTAGAATGAAAACTCCATTGATAGCAAAGCCATAACCGACACGGGCCGCCAACCAAATCCAGGGACTGGCAAAGGCAGCAACAGTAAGCATCGACATTTCTATAAGCGCATACAGCAACATGAATATGCGCGCATGGCCTGAATTTCGGAGCAAAGGTCCAATTGCAAAACAGCCAAATAGCCCGCCCAAGGCAACAGCGGGCGTCATAGCTGCAGCAACCCAGGGCTCGAAACCCAAGTCGAGCAGTTTGGTCGGCACATAGGCAAACAGCAATCCGCTAGCCGCCGACATAACAGTCGTCGAGAAAATAATGCCAGAAACCGCCAAAAGCCTTGAGCGATTGGTCGAAACTTCAGTGGTTTTTGTTTTGATGATTCCTTGGGACATATAGGCTGCTTTTGTATGACATCATTATGGGTCTGCTTAGCTTAGTTTAAGCCTGCATGAAAATGCCACCTGCGCCTTATGAGGTCGCATTGCTGGACAGGGTAAATCAGCTTTCTTGACGGGGCATTGTGTAAATGCTTAACGATGGCCTCAAACAAATTTAACATGAGGCCTTCCGTGAACGCCAAATCTGCCCAAGCAACCAAATCCGAAATTGCCCCCCATATGCATCCTTCCCGTTCCTTTCAGGGCTTGATCTTGACCCTGCATCAATATTGGGCTGAATATGGCTGCGTTATCCTGCAACCTTACGACATGGAGGTTGGAGCGGGAACATTCCATCCGGCAACCACCTTGCGCGCATTAGGTCCAAAAGCCTGGAACGCGGCATATGTTCAGCCCTCACGCCGACCGACCGATGGGCGCTATGGTGAGAACCCGAACCGCTTGCAGCATTACTATCAATATCAGGTGCTGCTAAAGCCATCGCCACCGAATTTGCAGGAGCTTTATCTCGGGTCTTTGAAGGCCATCGGTATTGATACGGACCTGCACGATATTCGTTTTGTGGAAGACGATTGGGAATCACCAACTTTGGGTGCTTGGGGTCTTGGTTGGGAAGTCTGGTGCGACGGGATGGAAGTCTCCCAGTTCACTTATTTCCAACAGGTTTGCGGTTTTGAATGTTCGCCCGTTGCTGGCGAACTGACCTATGGCTTGGAGCGCCTTGCCATGTATGTTCAGGACGTGGACAATGTTTACGACCTCAACTTCAATGGCCGTGAAGGCAATGACAAAGTCACCTATGGCGATGTCTTCCAGCAAACGGAACGTGAATATTCACGTTGGAATTTTGATATTGCAGATACGGCCACTTTGCTTCGCCATTTTGAAGATGCTGAAGCTGAATGCAAACGCATTTTGGCAGCAGAAGACATTGATCCGAAAAACGGGAAGTCCATCGTCATGGCCCATCCAGCCTATGACCAATGCATCAAAGCCTCGCACGTGTTCAATCTGCTGGATGCCCGCGGCGTGATATCAGTGACCGAGCGCCAGCAATATATCTTGAAAGTCCGCACCCTTTCCAAGGCCTGCGGCGAAGCATTCTTGAAGACCGAGGCTGGTGGAGCGCTCTAATTCAGCACGTTCTGTTCACAAAATCCTGCTTGCGACTATTCTGCGAACAGTTAAAGTTGTTTTCTGATTTTCAATCTAAGGATTATTCGAATGACCAAAGGCGCAGTAGCGGCAAAAGCACCAATCGCAGTAGATGTGGAGGCAGGCAAAGCCTATTTCTGGTGCACATGCGGGCAGTCTTCCAAGCAACCATTTTGTGATGGAACCCATAAGGGCAGTGTTTTTGCTCCGATGAAATGGGAAGCGACTGAATCTGGAACCAAATATTTCTGCGCATGCAAGCAGACCAATGGTTCGCCATTCTGTGATGGCAGCCACAAAGCGCTTTAAATGTCATTATTAGAAAATTGAAAAAGCCGGGAAAATCTCCCGGCTTTTTCGTTTGGTAACTGATCATCTAAGGGGGAAGGGGATCATGTACCTATTTCACAGTTTCAAGCGGATCTGTGTCTTTCAGATCAACCCATTTCTTGTCTGCATCAGCAACAAAGCCTGCAACATTTTTGTTGAAACGCTCTGCAACGGGCGGAGCAAGATTCAGGAACAAGCGGCCATCGGCAACCGTCCACAACACTGGGTCAGCATCTACTTTCACGCCATTGGCGAGGCCAAACGCACAGAACCCGCCATATTGTGGGAGATGTTTCACAGGGTCAGCTTCAAACAATTTCTTGTTTTCCTCTGAGGCAAAGCGATAGGTAGTGCCATCATGTTGCGCGGTGATTGAGAAATTGCCCTGTGTCGGCGCACCAACGGTAAAATAAGCAACCGGATCATAACCTCTGATACCAAGGCCAGTATTGGTCTGGTTAACATCGAACTGTCCGGCAAAAGCAGCAAATGCCATGCTCGTGGCAAACACAGCTCCGGTGAGGGTTAGGCGAAGGATTTTCAACATTTTCATTCTCTCCTGAGGATTGGACAAACCGCTTGGGAAGAAGCAGTTGTCGAAAACCTACGGGCAGGACTGATCAACAACAAACCACAAAGGTGTGAGACAAAATTGAGCGGTTTCTCTGCAATGTGATTTTGGATTGAGGATCAATTGGATCCACAAAATTCACTTGTTAAGCAACTCCAGTGGTGACTTTTATGCCTGCTCTTGCTAACGCAGACACAACATCAATTTGCGTTAGATTTATCCCATGCCTGATTTATTGCTTGAACTATTTTCTGAGGAAATTCCTGCACAGCCCGCGCGCCCGCAGCGTAGCGAGGACGCGCAAATCATAACAATCATGCGGGGAGTTTTATTCCATGCCTGATTTACTGCTCGAACTGTTCTCCGAGGAAATTCCTGCCCGTATGCAAAGGAAAGCTGCGGGTGATTTGAAGCAGCTCGTTACCAATGCATTGGTCGATGCGGGGCTGACTTATGAAGGCGCGAAAGAGTATTGGACACCGCGCCGACTGACCTTGGACCTTCGTGGTTTAACGCCAAAATCAGCAGCCATTAGAGAAGAGAAAAAAGGCCCGCGCACTGATGCGCCTGAACAGGCAATTGCTGGTTTTTTGCGCGGCGCGGGTTTGGACTCTGTTGATCAGGTTACAGTCCAGAGCGATCCTAAAAAAGGGGACTTTTATGTTGCCGTTATTGAGAAGCCCGGCCGAGATGCGAAGGATATCATTGCCAATGTGATGCCTGGAATCATCTTGAACTTTCCCTGGCCAAAGAGCATGCGCTGGGGTGAGGCTTCAAGAGAAGCAGGGGCCATCAAATGGGTGCGCCCGCTTCATTCAATCATCTGCACCTTTGGCCCTGAAACAGAAGAGCCGGAAGTCATTCCGTTTGAAGTGGCGGGCATTATCGCCGGCAATGAAACGCGGGGCCATCGCTTCCTTGCGCCCAATGCGTTCAAGGTAAAGCGTTTCGAAGACTATGCAGACAAGCTTGAAAAAGCCAAAGTGGTTTTGGATGCCGAACGCCGCAAGGAAATGATCTTGGCGGATGCAAAAAACCTCGCCTTTGCCCAAGGTTTTGAGCTGGTCGAAGATGCTGGCCTTTTGGAAGAAGTTGCCAATCTGGTTGAATATCCAACTGTGTTGATGGGCGAGTTTGATCCATCCTTTTTGGACATTCCAGCTGAAGTTATTCAGCTAACTATCCGCGAAAACCAGAAGTGTTTTGTTGCTCGCAAGCAGGGATCAGGGAGCGAAGAGCGACCCGCGACAGCGCGCCCGCGCAGTGACAGCGAAGCTGTTCACGTGAGCGAAGAAAGTCCGCTAGCCAACCGCTTTATTCTGGTCTCCAACATCATCCCATCGGATGGTGGCAAAGAAGTTGTGCGGGGCAATGGTAAGGTCGTTGCAGCACGGTTGTCTGATGCAAAGTTCTTTTGGAACAGTGACTTACAGCAAACAGGTGATTCAAAAACTGACGGATTTGAATCATGGGTTGAAGGGCTTGATAGTGTTACTTTCCATGCCAAATTGGGCTCTCAGGGAGATCGCGTAAAACGCATCATGGCGCTGGCTGAAGAGCTTGTGCCTATCGTTGGCGCCGACCCCATCAAAGCAAAACGCGCTGCCTATCTTGCAAAGGCAGATTTGCAATCAGCGATGGTTTTCGAATTTCCTGAAGTGCAGGGAAAGATGGGTCGCCGCTATGCAGAACGGGCTGGTGAGGACGCCTCTGTGGCGCTGGCGATTGAAGAACACTACAAGCCGCTGGGACCAACCGACGAAGTTCCATCTGATCCGGTTTCCGTGACAGTCGCACTTGCTGATAAGCTGGATACGCTGGTCGGCTTTTGGGCGATTGATGAAAAGCCGACTGGCTCCAAAGACCCTTTTGCACTCAGACGCGCAGCCTTGGGTGTGATTAGATTGGTGTTGGAGAATGGAATAAGATGGTATTCGATTAAACTAATTGAGCAAACGATGGCAGGCTCTCTAAGAGATGCTTTGCCAAAACAAATGTCGGACTTACAGAAAAAAACTGACACTAGTGGAGATGAGCCTTTTGGAGCAGAACATAAGTTGTTGGAGGAGTTCGGTTCTTTTGATATTCTATCATGCTCTTCGGATCTCCTCTCATTCTTCCATGATCGCCTCAAAGTGTACCTCAAAGATCAGGGCATTCGTCATGATGTGTTGGATGCGGTAATCACACCAGAATCTGACGACCTATTGGCCATCTCACAAAAGGCAACGGCCCTTCAAAAACTTGTCGATAGCGATGATGGCGTGAACCTCATTCAGGGCTATAAACGCGCTGCAAATATCCTCGCGGCTGAAGAGAAAAAAGGCACGGCGATTGCTAATCAGGTTGATGATGCATTGTTGCAAAATGATCATGAGCGGGCACTGGTCAACACGCTTCAAAATGTCGAGAAGCTGGCCGCAAATGCGGTTGAAGCTGAAAATTATGATGAAGCCATGAGCCGTCTTGCTACGCTGCGCGCGCCCATCGATGCTTTCTTTGAAAACGTGCATGTAAACGATGAGAATGAGAAAATTCGCGCAAACCGTTTGGCTTTGCTGGCCCGCATCCGTGCCGCTACGGCGACGGTTGCGGACCTTAGTAAAATCAGTGGCTAGGATTTTTTGATCAAGAGCGCTTTGCGCGCTTCAAAGTCTTTGGTGTCAATTTCGCCTTTGGCATATCGCTCTTCAAGAATATCCACGGGGCGTAGTCCTGAATGGCTTGCGCCAGAATGGGGGCTATGGCCACCAATGCCGATGTAACGCAATAGAAATATTGTGCCGACAACAATTGCAGCGATTAAGATGAACATGAAGACAAATCCGAACATCATACCAAAGCCGCCCATTCCATCACCGCCCCACATCATGCGTGGCCCATGGCGATAGACACCTTCGCCAGATTGGGCCATGGCACTTGCAGTTGTTATGAGAAACGCTGATACAGCCGTCACCGAACTGCTAATATTCGATTTCTTAAAATTTATAAACATTTGAACCTCCTTTAGGTTTGTCCTATTAGAATAGTCCGAAATTGAATTGCCACTATGATCAGGATCAATTGGTGGCAAACAAATGTATTAATAGGAATATGCATGAAAACCTGGAAAATTTATCTCTCCGGCGAAATCCACAATGACTGGCGCGGGGATATAGAAGCCGGCTGCAAATCAGCTGGTTTGCCTGTCACATTTGATGCGCCGGTAACCCATCACGAAGCATCAGACGATTGTGGTGTTGCAATATTGGGCGAAGAGCCAAACAAGTTTTGGCATGATCACAAAGGTGCACAGGTCAATGCGATCCGCACACGAACTTTGATAAAGGAAGCTGACATTGTAGTTGTGCGCTTCGGCGAAAAATACAAACAATGGAACGCTGCTTTTGAGGCAGGTTTTGCTTCAGCCCTTGGGAAACCTTTGATCATCCAACATCAAGATGAGCATGCCCATGCTTTAAAAGAAGTTGATGCGGCGGCTTTGGCTGTGACCAAAACTGTTGAGCAGATTGTCGATATTCTGCGTTATGTGATTAAGGGTGAGCTAAAGGGCTATACGGACAAGGCGTAAGGTCTCAAATCGTTCTTTCAGTTTTATTTAACAAATCTACAGCATCATCTGTCTGGAAAGAGATTTTCAGATTGTGGAGACAGCTCGATGAGAAATCAGATTGGAAAAACTGGCGAGGCGATTAATCGTATTGGCGGGAAAATTTATAGCCGATTGATCAGCATAGTACCGCTTGGGTTTGCTTATGCCGGAGCTCATGGCGCTTGGTCCGGTTTCGCAGACGGTCCTATATGGTTTGGACTGCTTGCAGGTGCTTTCACCTTGGGTTGCTTGTGGATGGTCAAAAAGCTTTGGAGCCCTGACCGTCGATTGAGCGAGATCGACGATTGATGTCATTCCAATCGTTAGATCATGCTTTTCCACAATGCCCTTTTAGACCGGCTGAGCGATCCGATTTTACAATCTTGAAAATTTGTCGCTAATGCATTTTGAGCATCTCTGCGATTGTAGCCTTTGATCACCACGCGTTCTCCATTATGCAGCCCGACAAAGGCCTTCAACAATGAAGGTGCAACAGAGTTTGTCTCACCGCATTGAACATGGGTGCTATAGGTTTCACCGGCAACAACGAGAATAGTATCGTTCACTACCCCACGACTAATTTGAGTTTGCGTTCCAATAAATATTGCTGCACCAAATGCAACAATGACCGCTAATCCGCCGCCCAGGCCTAATTGGTTCAATTCGATGCGATGTGCCATGTTTTTCCCTCGTTTCAATGCATTTTGCATCAGAAAAGGGAAATATTCGTAAAATTCTACGTGGTTTTGGTCGTATACTTAACCAAAAGCAAACGCAGCCAGAGTGACGATTGACAAAAGGCTGATGGCGTTTATCCAGCTTAATATGGGAACATAGCTTGGCGGGCCGCCATTTCTTGCCCAGCTCGGTGCCATTAAATTCATGAAAAAGATGATCGCTGTCATCAAGGCGACCAATAGTATTTTCGCCGTAAAGGCAAAGCCAGGTACCCAGCCGCCATAAGTCAGCAATAACACGATACCGCTACCCCAAAGTGCGATGATCGCAAACAAAGAAGTATATCGATAAGCTTTGCGCAGAGTGTTGTTGAACCCCGGAGCAGCCAGATCATGGGGTCCTTTGGCAAGACCAAGGTAGATATTTCCCAAGGCCGCAACCGAACCGAAAACAAGGGCCAGCAGATGAATTGCTTTTACCAGACTTAAAACCATCGTCATTTGTTTTCAAATTCTCCATGTCGGCCTTCGCCAGCAGAAAATCTACCTGCGCCAGAAACCGTTTCACCTGTTCCAATAGTGGTTCGACCAAGCTCTGTTTCATTCTCGATAGCATCGTCAAGACCCAATGACCATTGGTCTAACACAGACTTACGATCATTGCGCATACAGGTTTGCGGGAATGCTGAAATTTGTTCAGCTAATTTCATGGCATGATCTAGAGTGTCACCAGAAGGTACAATCCGATTGGCAAGGCCAATAGCATGGGCTTCCTTCGCATCTACGAGTCGGCCCGTTAAGATCAGGTCCACCGCCCGGGACTGGCCGATCAAACGGGGTAGGCGTATCGTGCCCATATCAATCAGCGGCACGCCAAAGCGGCGGCAATAAATGCCCATGATCGCATCTTCGGCCATCACCCGCAGATCACACCAAAGCGCCAATTCCATACCGCCAGCAACCGCATGGCCCTCAATGGCTGCAATCACCGGTTTGGAAAGTTCCATGCGAGAAACACCCATGGGAGCGAATGTTCCTTCGCCGCCATCGCTCACGCGGCTTTGAAAGTCTTCACCACCAAGGGCTTTCAAGTCAGCCCCAGCACAAAACGCCCCACCTTTTCCTGTCAGGATTGCCACATCAAAATTTTCATTTCTGTCGAAGTCAAGAAAGGCTTGATACAGTTCTTTTGCAGTTTGCAGATCAACCGCGTTTTTGCGTTCAATTCTATCTATGGCGACAATGAGCACCCGGTCTTTTGATGTGATTTCCAGATTACTCATAATTGAATGTCAGCCTTTTTCGCGCTCAACTGCGCGCCAGCCAATATCGCGGCGGCAAAATCCATTATCCCATTTTATCTGGTCAATAGCCATATAGGCCGATGTTTGCGCTTCGGTGATGGTGTTGCCAAATCCGGTTACGTTCAAAACGCGTCCTCCGGTTGCCAATAACTTTCCGTCTTTTTCGGCAGTTCCGGCGTGGAACACCAATGCGCCAGATTTTTCTGCAGCATCGACGCCTTCAATCTCTGTATTTTTTTCATATTCGGCCGGATAACCTTTGGAAGCCAGCACGACCGTCAGCGCTGCTTTATCATCCCATTCCGCTTCGATCTCAAGAAGGTTGCCGCTGGCAGCTGCAAGCATCAGCTCAACCAGATCGGTTTTTAGACGCGGCATAAGCACCTGACACTCAGGATCACCAAAGCGCGTATTATATTCGATCAGTTGCGGCCCGTCTTTCGTCAGCATCAAACCAGCATATAAGATGCCTTTAAACGGATGACCCTTGTGGTGCATACCCGCAAGGGTCGGGACGATGATATCGCTCATCACTTCATCGATAAGTTCCTGGGTCAAAATAGGGGCAGGGGAGTAAGCCCCCATTCCGCCCGTATTGGGACCAATGTCACCATCGCCAACACGCTTATGATCCTGCGCAGTCCCCATAAGCATGGCGGTCTGGCCATCGCAAATGGCAAAGAGGCTGGCTTCCTCTCCTTCCAAAAACGCTTCGACAACCACTTCAGCACCCGCGGCGCCGAAGGAGCCTTCAAAACACATATCAATTGCATCAATTGCTTCGTCCAGTGTTGTGGCTACAATCACGCCTTTGCCAGCGGCAAGTCCATCAGCCTTGATCACGATAGGCGCTCCGCGGCCTTCATTTTGTTGGCGAACATACATCTTTGCTTTTGGTGCATTGTTGAAGCGTTGATAGGCAGCGGTTGGGATATTAAACTCGGCACAAAGATCCTTGGTAAAACCCTTGGAGCCTTCCAACTGTGCTGCGAAAGCAGACGGGCCAAAAGCAGGAATATCAGCTGCTTCAAGGGCATCTACTATGCCGTTGACCAAAGGCTGCTCAGGGCCAACCACAACAAAGCCGATGCCTTTGTCTTTGCAGAAAGCAACAACAGCATCATTGTCCATGATGTCTAAGGCAACGCAGGTAGCATATTGAGAAATGCCGCCATTGCCCGGTGCGCAATAAAGGTCATCGCAATGCAGAGACTGGGTCAGTTTCCAAGCCAGCGCATGCTCACGTCCGCCTGAGCCAATAAGTAAAATATCCATCTGAAATTCCGTTTTGTTTAGCGGGTTTTTAACACCACCGCCTATCTTGCGCAAAGCTTGGGATGGTCTATCCACGGAAACTATAAGACTAATTTGTTCAGCTGCTCAGTGAACCAATCCAATAAGCCCTTGACGAATCCCATCCCCAATTACACAACCATGCCATGACAGATGAAAACAAAATGGTAGCAGACGCACTGCGCGGAAGCTGGGTTCACAAGTTTCTGCCCGAGAGCCTTTGGCCTTACGCGCAACTGGCTAGATGGGAACGGCCCATTGGCTGGAAACTGCTCATGTGGCCGTGCTGGTGGTCTGCGGCATTGGCTTTGGCAGTTTGGATCAATTCTATATCTGCAATCGAATTCGATAACTTATCAATAGCTGAAAAAGTTAGATGGTTTTCTGGTGATTCTATATTCCCATATTACTTACTACTTTTCTTCCTTGGCGCCTTCGTTATGCGCGGGGCAGGGTGCACTTACAACGATCTCGTCGATCAGGATATTGATGATAAGGTTGCCCGAACCCGTTCACGACCTTTGCCTTCTGGTCGCGTCACTCGAAAAAAAGCAGCGATATTTCTCGCACTTCAATTGCTTGTCGGATTGATCATTCTACTGCAGTTCAACACAACGACGATAATTGTCGGTTTGGTGTCGGTGGTGACCATTGTTGTTTATCCATTCATGAAACGCATAACCTGGTGGCCGCAGCTGTTTTTAGGACTGGCATTTTCTTGGGGTGCGCTGGTCGGCTGGACTGCCATAGCAGGTCAATTGCATTTACCAGCGATCATTCTCTATCTCGGCAGCATCTGCTGGGTTATCGCTTATGATACGATTTATGCCTATCAGGACATCGAAGACGACGCTTTGGTGGGAGTGAAATCGACAGCAAGATTGTTCGCAGAAAATACGAAAACTGCTCTCATTATTCTTTACAGCGCTGCGCTGGTTATGTTTGCAATTGCTTTTTATTTAACTGGTGTGAATTGGCCAGCCTGGATTGGTTTGGTGCTCAGCGCTGCGCATCTTACTTGGCAAGTGAAAAGTTTCAGCTATAGCGATCCGGCAAACAGCCTGCACTTGTTCAAATCCAATTCCGGATTTGGCTGGCTGCTGTTTCTGGGATTGTTGGCTTCTGTATTGGTTCGATAGCAAAGTTTTCTGTGAGCGATAGAATTGTTAGAGCTGCGACGGCGCTGCGCTTGTCTCTCGCGCAACGTCGTCGCTTTGGTCAATTTGGTTGGCAACCTTACATGAGTTACCTCAATGCTGCCGCGGACATCCCCGTCCGTTTCTGACTAAACTCTGGCTATGATTTCATTTGCAGTAAGTCGGGTAATGTTACCAACAACACCCATCTTACGGCGCTTCAAAAACCACGGACGCGGCTTGTAACCAGTAATGCGCTTGCGGCGGGCTGTGGGTGTTTCCAGCATAACCATGCCAAGTTCATCGCGAACAGGTTTTGACATTCCGTCTGCATCAATAATCAGCATTGGAAGCTTCATCAATCGGCTCCATGAATGCCAATCAGCTGCGATGTCATCAAGATTATCTGCAACCAAAACCTTGACGCAAAGATCAGGGTCCAAATGATGTAATTCAAGCGAAACAGTTTGCGAACCATCTGCGTTTTCCACAGCACGTGCAGCTATTCCTTTGAAGGCTGATCTTGCAATGCCGAACGCCAAAGGCAGCCCGCTCTTAGGTAATTTCATTTTCACTGAAACGCCCGTGCAGTCGATTGTGTATTGCATATCACCTTTGGCATAGCACAAACGCTCTGTCATTTTGTAAGGGTCAAGGCGAAAAAATTCCGCTGATGCGTCGCACACCTGTTCGGTGCTAAGGGCCATATCGACCATAGTAAATGCCTTCCTGTCTTCCCTTCAGAGCCCGATCTTTTGCCGATGCTTCTGATCACGAATATTGTTGTTTTTATTTTTCGTGTTGGGAGGAATATAGCTGAGGCCAGCCACTATCCGCTTAACAGAGAAGGTGAATCATCCGTTACCAAAAAGCGTGGTTATTGAATTATTACAGGGTGTAAGGTTCCGGTAATGAGTCTTTTCAATGGGTTAAGAAGCGGTCAGATCACTTTGCCAGGATTCATGATCCCATTGGGATCTAGAGCCTGTTTGATCGAACGCATCATCTGCAATTCGACAGGTTGCTTGGTCTGAGCCAAGAGATCCCGCTTTAATTTGCCAATACCATGTTCAGCAGAAATTGAGCCGCCAAGATCAAGAACGACTTCGTTGACGACATTATTGATTTCGATACGCCTTGCCAGAAAGTCATCGCTGGTCATGTTTTCCGGTTGGGAAATATTGTAATGGATATTACCATCGCCCATATGGCCAAATGAGAAGATGCGAGCATCCGGCATGAAATTGAGAACGGCTTTATCCGACCGTTCTAAAAATTCGGGCACAAGATGTACGGGTACCGACACATCGTTTTTAACCGAGCCCCCCATAAATTTCTGGCAACCGGGTATGGTTTCCCTTATTGCCCAAAATTGATTTCGTTGAGCTTCATTTTGAGAAATACTGGCATCGTCAATTATGCTGTTTTCAAGTGCATTGCCCAAAATTGTTTCGCATGAATCCGTGGCATCACTTTCAGAACGCCCTGACGAAATCTCCATCAGCACATACCATTCATGTGGTCTTTCCAATGGGTCGCGATGGGTAGGGTAATTTGAAGTAACGGCTTCAATTGCAATGCGCGGTATGAATTCAAACCCTGTGACAGACTTGCCACCCATCGCCAATGCCGATTGTAATAATTTCAAAGCCGCTTGGGGTGACTTCATGCCAACAAATGCCGCAATGCGGCCCTTTGGTTTTGGTAGCAGCTTGATAACAGCGGCAGTAATAATCCCCAACGTCCCTTCAGCACCGATAAACAGATCGCGCAGATCATAGCCAGTATTATCCTTCTTAAGCCGGCGAAGCCCGTTCCAAATATCTCCCTTTGCAGTAACAACCTCAAGGCCAAGGATCATGTCTCTGGTATTGCCATAAGAAAGAACCGCAGTGCCGCCGGCATTGGTTGAAATATTGCCGCCTATCTGACAGGAGCCTTGAGAAGCCAGAGACAATGGAAACAATCTGTCATGGCTGTCAGCCATTTCCTGAATGGATTGCAAAATGACGCCAGCTTCAACAAGTGCTGTATTGCCCTCCAGATCCACATGCTGGATCGCATTCATGCGCTCCAAAGAAACAACCACTTGCCGATTGCTTTCGTCAGGAACGCCTCCTGCTGCATGCCCAGTGTGTCCCCCTTGAGGGACAATCGCTGTTTTTGTTTCATTGGCGAGTGAAACAATTTCAGCTACCTCTTGAGTGGAGGCAGGCTTCAAAACCAAAGGCGTTTTGCCAATATAAATATCTCGGTTTTCATGGGTGTATCGCGTCAGGTCATCACCACTGCGCAACACGTTCCGCTCGCCAACAATCGCAACAAATTTTTGAAGTAGGTCGTCAGAAAGAGGTGCGTTCATGTTCTCACTCATGGTGTTTCAGGTCGTGGAGCAGCTGCGCGTGTCAATCGGTCGTTGATGGCTATGCCCAATTCTTCCATCGGAATAGGCGCAACGCAAATCGTCTTTGCACCGCTTTCGTCAAGCTTCTGGAGATAAGAATATAGATTTGCTGCCGCCTCGGTCAAATTGCTTGAGGAGCTTAAATTGAGAGAAGGGCTGGTATCAATTGGCGCTGGCTGATTTCCAAAGCCGAGCCAAGCGGCTCCGCGTGCGCAGGATGAGCAATTCAATAGAACAGCGGCATCTGGCGCATAATGGCTTGCCATCATGCCCGGCGCTTGTATGCCGTCCGTCGATTTTGCAAATCGCACTGGAGTAGCTGAAATTTCTTCCAGAGCTTCAATGCTGATAGCGCCTGGTCGAAGCAGTGTCAGGTGATCGCCATCTACTTTCACAATGGTCGATTCGAGACCAACCTCACAGGGTCCATCATCAACAATGAGCAATGGCTCGTTTGGATATTCGTTTGCTACATGGGCAGCCGTGGTGGGTGAAATTCTGCCTGAGCGGTTGGCGCTTGGTGCAGCCAGTGGTCTACCAAATGCGCTGATGATCTGGCGTGAAAATCCTTTTGGACATCGAAGGCCAACGGTTCCCAATCCAGCGGTTACAAGATCATGGAGCTTTGAATGGGAGTGGAGCGGCACGACGAGGGTCAATGGCCCCGGCCAAAAGGCCTTTGCCAGCCGCGATGCCAAATCATTCATCAATCCGTTCTCTTCCGCCATAACCATGCCGTCCACATGGCAAATTAGGGGATTGAAACTTGGACGGCCTTTTTGGGCAAATATCTTCGCCACTGCCAAGCCATTGGTCGCATCTGCTGCAAGGCCATAAACAGTCTCAGTTGGAATCGCGACTGTTTCACCGTTTCGCAAAGCAGCAACTGTTTGGCTCAAGGCCTCAGCTCGTTCGTTTGTGGATAGGATATACGCCATGCTTTATGTCTATAAAAAATTGAAAAGTTACTGCTTTCCATAGGCATATGCTGGAAAAAGCGCAAACTCTCCATAGGTAGTTGGTAAAAAGCTTCTACAAAATTATTGTAGAGTGAAGTTTAATTGACGTATACGTCAAAAAAAGCTACCTCTTCAATCTGCTAAGTTAAACTGTTCTTTGGAGGAATTCATGTACCGCGCACCCGTATCGGAAATCGCTTTCGCCCTTAAATATGTGGCAGGCATGAAGGCTGCCATGGATGCGGGTAAGTTGAACGGTTTGAGTGAAGATTTAGTCGATGCAATTCTCGAAGAAGCAGGAAAATTTGCATCGGAAGAAATCGCACCGTTGAATTGGTTGGGAGACCAGACGGGCTCTAAAGTCAAAGATGCGGTTGTAACAACGCCTCCTGGCTGGAAAGAAACATATAAGGCTTGGGCAGATGCTGGCTGGAACGCGCTTGCCGGACCTGAAGAGTTTGGCGGGCAGGAACTGCCAGCAACAATGGCGCTAGCAGCTTCTGAAATGTGGAATTCGGCCTCTATGGCTTGGGCGCTTTGCCCATTATTGACCGTTGGCGCAGTAGAAGCTTTGGATAAGCACGGCTCAGATGCGCTTAAAGCAAAGTTTCTTGCAAAGCTGACAGCCGGTGAATGGACCGGTACCATGAACCTAACTGAGCCGCAGGCGGGGACTGATCTTGCTGCGTTGAAATCGAAAGCAGAGCCTGTCGGCGATGGAACTTATAAGATTTTTGGTCAGAAAATTTTCATCACCTATGGCGAACACGATATGACGGACAATATTTGTCATTTGGTGTTGGCGCGTCTGCCAGATGCCCCTGAGGGCGTAAAAGGCATATCGCTCTTTCTGGTTCCAAAATTCATGGTCAATGATGATGGCTCGCTTGGAAAGCGTAACGATGTATTTTGCCAAAGCACCGAACATAAGCTCGGCATTCACGGATCGCCTACTTGCGTGATGATCTATGGGGACGGGTTTCAAGGGCACGAACCCGGCGCTATCGGCTATCTGATCGGCGAAGAAAATCGTGGCCTCAATTGCATGTTCACAATGATGAACAATGCCCGTTTGAATGTGGGCATTCAGGGTGTTGCAATTGGCGAGGCGGCCTACCAGCACGCACTTGCCTATGCCCATGACCGCAAACAGGGCAAAGCGCCCGGCAGTAAAAGCGAGGGCATGAGCCCGATCGTCGACCACCCAGATGTGATGCGTAATTTGCTGACCATGAAATCCATGATCCGCGCTGCAAGAGGCATATGCTATTCATGCGCTCATGCGCTGGACATGGCCCGTGAAAGCACTGGCGATGAGCAGAAAATGTGGAGTGAACGCGCCAATATTCTGACCCCGATTGCCAAGGCATTCTCCACAGATATGGGCGTTGATGTTGCTTCCATCGGTGTACAAATTCATGGGGGCATGGGCTTTATCGAAGAAACCGGAGCGGCTCAGTTCTTGCGCGATGCTCGGATCAACCCGATTTATGAGGGCACCAACGGCATTCAGTCCATTGACCTTGTCATGCGCAAATTACCGCTTTCAGGTGGCCAATCGATCAATGCGTATACTAGCGAATTGCGCGATATCGCAGAGGCCGTGCGGGGAGCAAATGATCCTGAATTTGGCGAGACCGCCGCGCGGTTGAGTTCAGCGATTGACGATGTGGAAGCTGCCACTCATTGGATGCTAGCAGCTTTGAAAGACGGGCGGGCGGAAGAAGCGCTGTCAGGTGCAACACCTTTCTTGAGAATGTATGGCTTGGCCGCTGGTGGAGCCTATTTGGCAAAAGCAGGTCTAGCTGGTGACAAGAAAGAACATGCGGTCTTAGCGCGATATTTTGCAGACAGTTTCCTTGGGGAATGCTCAGGTCTCAAGACCACGGTGATGGAAGGGGCGGAAAGCCTTCTATCGGCAAAAACCCTTTTGAAAATGGCATAATACCCAACAGAAAACGGAGAAGACCATGACAAACCCAATTGAGATTTCTGTTGCAGACCAAGTTCAAACCATTCGGATGAACCGTCCTGACAAGAAAAATGCAATCACAGGTGCCATGTATAAAGATATGGCAGCGGCGGTGAACTCGGCTAAGGCCGATAGCAATATCCGCGCTACCTTGTTTTTAGGTGTGCCAGGCGCATTTTCCGCTGGTAATGATATCAATGACTTTATGCAGGTCGCCATGACTGGCAAGCGGGGCTCAATGGATGTTTTCGACTTTTTGGAAGCGATCATTATGAGCGAAAAGCCGCTTCTTGCTGGCGTTGATGGATTGGCAATTGGCATTGGCACAACGATGCTGATGCATTGTGATTATGTGATTGCTTCCAATCAAAGCGCTTTTTCAACGCCATTTGTTGATTTGGGCCTGGTCCCTGAGGCTGGTTCCAGCCTGATTGCGCCCCGGATCATGGGGCATCAAAGAGCCTTCGAATTGTTGGCAATGGGTGCCAAATGGTCTGCCGATGAAGCGCAAGGCGCAGGTCTTGTGAACAAAGTCACCGATTCTAACTCCATTGAGCAAGAAGCCTATGCAATAGCTGGTGCCTTGGCTGCAAAACCACCAGAAGCCTTATCCATATCTCGCAAATTGATCCGCGGTGATCGCTCCGATGTCTTGGCCAGAATGAAGGAGGAAGCGGTGCTGTTTGGCGAACGCTTGACCTCGGAAGAGGCAAAAACTGCGTTTATGGCCTTTATGTCCAAGGGGCAAAAGAAAGCTAGCTAAAACGAATGCTTTGCCACGCGCTAAATTAGCGCGTGATAACAAAAGAATTAGATCGCTATTTTCTCTAGAAGGTCTAGACTCTAGGTACGGCTTCAGTTTGTGAAAGCCGGACTGGAGCCAATATGGCCATAAAATATCAGCCTTCAAAAACTGAAAAAACAGAGAGTGCTGCTGAGAAGAAAACAGCATCTCAAAAAAACACACCTAAGAAAAATACAGATTCAGAAAAATCTGATGAGGTCGCGAATTAAAACTTCGTTGCCAAAGCAAAGTGCTGAAATAATCTGATTTCCAACCCTATAGGGAAAACCATGTCTAAAGGTCAGCAAAAGTCGAACAAAGAAGTTCGCAAACCGAAAAAAGACAAAAAAGTTGCCGCGCCTGTTGTTGCAGCTGGCACCGCTATTAAGCAGCTGGATGCCAAAGGCGTCAAAAAGAAATAAGCCGAAGTTTACTTGCCTTCATCAAAAGTCTTGAGAACGCGTTTGGGCGCCATGGATCGCCATGTCTTTGTCAGGTGGGCTTTTGCCCATTCAGGATCCAGTTTTGTCGGGTGAACCAGAACTAGATTATGTGCCCGATAATGATCGGTTACGAAAAAGGTGTTTGGATCAACTTCGATTAAAAACTCGCGCTCTTCCTTTGGCATTTTGAAAACGGGCGCATCTTCTGATGGGCTCCACCAAGCCCAAAGTTTTCCATGGGCTTTCAAACAGGGGTTTCCCCAACTGGTTGCTTCTACAACATTTGGCAAATCTAAACTCAAAGCCAGTTCGCGATACTTTTCCCAATTCATCTCAGGTTTTCCTTTCGCGGATTATCTCTCCAGTAATACAACAGCCTCCAAATGCGGCGTATAGGCAAATTGGTCGATAGGGGTAACCGATTTGATCTTGAACCCGCCATCAACCAGCAGCTTCACATCCCGTGCCAAAGTTTGCGGATTACAGGAAACGGCAGCGATCTTTCTAACAGGTGATTTAGCAAGTTCGCGGGCCTGTGCTTCAGCGCCAGCTCTTGGCGGATCGAACACCGCGCCATCAAAATATTTGAGGTCTTTCACATTCATTGGTCGGCGAAAAAGATCGCGCTTTTCATGGGTGATGGTCTTCAGTTTGCCACCCGTTTCGCGCCATGCACGGTCCATTGCAGCAAGGGCCGCTTCATTACTTTCAGCAGCATAGACGAGACTTTTTTCAGCTAAACGCAGAGCGAAAGTCCCAAAACCGGAAAACAGATCAGCGGTTTTTTTGCACTTTGACAAATGATCAACAACCAAATCCGCCATGTCATGTTCAGCGGTAGTGACAGCTTGCACAAAAGAATTCGGCGGCGGGGTCACTTGCGCCGTCCCAATTTTTAACACAGGCTTTTGGCTTTCAAACACAATTTCTCCATTGAGGGTCAATCGTATAAACGCGCGCGCAGCCGTATGTGAAATCACAGCTCTAATCAGTGCGTCATTCACTTTGCCTTTGAAAGTCATCGAAAGGTCGATGCCATTGATACAATGAAGCAGGTTGATCCGGATCTCGCCCTTGTCCAAGCCAATGACTTTCGCAAGGTCTCGAACCTTATCCAAAACGGCATTGAGTTCCGGAATAAGAATCGGACAGTTTTGAATATCGATAAGGTCATTACTACCTCGTTCAGAAAAACCCAAAATTACGCCAGCTGCATGTTTTCGTGCCGTAAGGACAGCTTTTCGACGGTTGGTCTTTTCATAGCTGCGCATAGCCAGCGGATCGATGGTCAGACCTTCACGGTTAAACGCCTCAAGCAAAATTTCTTGTTTCCAATCAAGATATCTTTGATGCTCCACATGTTGTAGCAGGCACCCACCACACTGACCGAAATATTGACAGAAGGGCTCAATTCTGTGCGGCGAGGCCTTGGCAATCGTCACAATCTGTTTGCGCGCATTGCTACCCGTAACAACAAGTTCTTCGCTCTCAATAGAGTAAGGAACGAAGACAGCCTTGCCGTTAATCTCGCCAATGCCATCTCCTTGATGGCCGATCCGGCTGATGGTTACAGTATCATTCATGGTTCATTTCCTTGTAACCGATCATCAGGAATTCATGGTTTCCATCACCGCCCACAATAGGTGAGGGAACGATAGAATGGAGATGCCAATGGGGCTGGTTTTCGAGCCAGACTCCAAGATCGTCAACTGCCGCGTCTATCAATGCCTGATTGCGAACAATACCGCCACTGCCAAGACCATCTTTTCCAACTTCAAACTGCGGCTTGATCAGAAAAAGCCCTTTTGCTCCGTCTGCTGCTAGTGCAAGGGCAGGAGGCAATGCCAGCTTCAACGAGATGAAACTCACATCACTGACGATTATTTCAGGCTTATTGCCATCAAGATGGTCAAGAGTGAGATCGCGCGCATTGAGGTTTTCAATATTAGTGAGCACAGGGTGGCTAATAAGAGAGGGATGCAATTGACTAGAGCCAACATCCAGCGCAAATACATGCCGCGCGCCGCTTTCCAACAAGACCTGGCTAAACCCGCCCGTTGACGCGCCTAGATCAAGTGCTGTTTTACCACGAACATCAAACTCTGAGACCTTGAGGGCATGAAGAAGTTTGAGTGCAGCGCGAGAAACATACTTGGCTGCATCATCTTTTATTTGGATGTTGGCATCCACCGAGAGTGTATGGCCTGGTTTTATCGCAAGCTTGCCGTCAATAAAAATACATCCGCGTAAAACAGCATCACGGGCCCGAGACCGGGTTTCATATCCGTGGCGCTCAACAAGCAGTTGATCAAGGCGAAGTTTGCTTTTCATAGAAAAGCTTTTGCTGTCAAGAACCGGAAATTACAAGTGCTATCGCAGTTCGTTCCGGGTTACGCAAAAACAATCGCCTCAAAACAATCCAGCCTAGACGATTGGAACAGCATCGCTGTCGGTAGGTTGAACCATGGATCTTTCCTGAATGATAGGAAACCCCAATTGGCTCGAATTATCGTTTGCAAGATTGTCTTCTGAAATGATTTTGCCTATCAAATCACCCTCTAATGAGCCGCGCAAGTCACCAATTTTTGCTGCAACTTTTTCGATGGCCGCTGCTTCAATTTTTCGGCCATGTTTTGGTTTCGACGCTTGATATTCAATGTCAGTGTTTGTCTCAGCGCCTGCAAATGCATTTGTTGTGCCAAAATTGGCATACAAAAGCGCGGCCGAAGCGAGCGCCAAAAGCGTGTTCTTTTTCATGGGCTTCCCTGTCCATAGTCGTTTTCAACCCATCTCTTTTGGATGGTGTTGCACAGGGTTTTACCACCTTACTTTTAGGAAACTGAAAAGAAGCAAGGTTAAAGTTTTCTGAAAATTTTAACGAGGCGGGAGAGTGTTTTTGCTGAAACCATCAAAAACAGGACAGGGCAATTCCTTGAATATAACCCAGTAAAACTTGCGAGCCATAATTCGCCCACAGCCAGAAAAATGCGCCTAAAAACAAACCAATCAAGAGGCTCAAAACCATTGTTGGGCTGGTGATATTTCTGATAATGGTCATTTAAACAGCTTAGCTCTTCAAAAGATTGCGAACTTTTTCCAGGGCAATTTCTGGATTCTCCTGATAGGAGATAGTGCCTTTGAAACTTCCATCAGCCTTCATCAGAAATACGCTGGCCGTATGATCAACCGTATAATCGCCATCGTCAAGCGGTACTTTTTTGTAGAATACGTGATAGGCTTTGGTAGCTTTTTCGATTTCTTCCACTGAGCCTGATAGAGCCTTAATCCTTGGATCAAAATTTGCGACATAGTTTTCCAAAAGCTCCGCTGTATCCCGCTCAGGGTCAACGGAAATAAAATAGGCATCCAGCAAATCACCATCTTTGCCCAATTCATCATACCAGCCAGTCACCTCAAACAAAGTGGTTGGGCAGACTTCAGGGCAATGGGTGAATCCAAAGAAAATCAGATGCGGGCGACCGCGAAGGGCTTCCCCATCCACGGGATTTCCTTTGGTATCGACTAGATCAAAATCTGTAGAAAAACCACCAGAAGAGCCAGGAGCTGTCTGATTAAGCGTGAACCACGCAAGACCGGCAACAGAAATTGCCACAAGACCCCAAAGCAAAATACGAAACTGTTTCATGGCCGACCTATTTTCTGTTGTATCATTAAGTTTGGATATTAATGTCCGGAATGCATGGCACCTTCAAGCGCTGGAAATGAAACTGTAATCTCACCAGCTTTGTCGAAAACCAGAGTAATCTCGTTTTCTTCGCCTGCTTCAATGGGATCCGTTACCCCCATGAACATTAGATGAAACGAACCTGGCTTCAAAATCACAGTTTCGCCAGCAGGAATATCCAGACCGTCTTCCAATGGACGCATGGTCATAATATCATTGTTCATGGCCATTTCGTGGATTTCGTTCTTTTTGGCAAAGGAGGTTTTCAATGCAACTAAACGATCTGCTTCAGTGCCAGTGTTTTCAATGGTTAGATATCCGCCTGCAACTTTTGCGCCGGGAATCATGACCTTTACCCAACCGTCAGAAAGTTTGAGAGTGCCAAGCTCCGCTGTTGCCATCTTGGTCTCCGCCAAAGCAGGGCTGGCAATCAGGGATAAAGCTAGAAAAGAGCCAGTGACAAATCTACGAACAAACGACATGATGAAATCTCCAATTTTTCTATTGGATTAAACATAGGAATTCGGTGTGTTTATTTGAAGGTATCAGCTTGTCGCAGTACGATATGCCGCACAGACAATTGCTGCTTATTCAGGATCGAGAGGCTCGGTGCCAGATGGCTTACCGTCTCCGCCAAGTCTGATTCTCTCAACTTTCGCTTCTGCAGCGGCGAGCAATTTCTGACAATGGGTGCGAAGCGCTTCGCCGCGTTCATATTGTGAGATTGATTGATCAAGCGGCACATTTCCGCCCTCAAGTCCGCTGACAATCTTTTCCAGCGCTTCAAGCGCTTGCTCAAAGCTCATCTTGGAAATATCGGATTGAAGATCACTCATGGGTTTTCCTGTTTGGTTTAGTCAGGCTCAGCCAACCATCAGTCTGTTTATATGGGCGGCGGCAGATTCTGCAAGCCCTTCAAGGTCATATCCACCCTCTAAGATGCTTACAACCCGATTGTCGCAATGTTTTGTGGCAAGTTCCATCAATTTACCGGTTACCCAATCAAAATCATCAGCCACAAGTTCAAGCCCTGCAAGAGGGTCACGATGGTGCGCATCAAAGCCCGCAGAGATCAAAATAAGATCCGGTGCGAAATTATCAATAGCTGGCAAAACACGCTGGCGATAAGCTTCCTTGAAGGCGCTTCCGCCATCACCCTCCCGCAATGGGGTGTTGAAAATATTCCCCATTCCAGTTTCGTTTAAAGCGCCAGTGCCCGGATAAAGCGGCATTTGGTGAGAAGAGGCAAACAGGACGCTGGGGTCATCATAAAAAATATCCTGCGTTCCATTTCCGTGATGTACATCAAAATCAATGATCGCAATGCGCTCAGCACCGTATTTCTCTTGAGCGTAACGCGCAGCAACGGCAACAGAATTAATCAGGCAAAAACCCATGGCCGTGGATTTTTCTGCGTGATGGCCGGGAGGGCGCACAGAAGCAAAAACATTATTGGCGCGTTTTTCAAACACATCATCAACGCCAGCCAATGCACCACCAACAGCCCGTTTTACTGCTAGCCAACTTTGGGGGCACGCAGATGTGTCGGCATCGACCCGAACAAAGCCTTCTTCTGGAATGAGGCTCTCCACTTTTTTCACATGGCGTTTTGGGTGGGCGAGCATAAACAATTCAGGGTCAGCTTCCGGCGCTTCCAAGCGTTCCAGAGCATTGAATTGATCACCAGAAATGGCTTTTTCAATAGCGCGCAGCCGATCCGGTCGTTCTGGATGGCCGGGGCTGTTCACATGTTCAAGACAAATAGGATGGTGATAAAGACGCGTGGTCATAGCTTTGCCTTTAAACTCATTCGATGATCAATGCGCGGTACGATCAAATTACGGTTTTTATGGGTGAACCAGATAATAATCGTCGTTTTCCAATCCCACTATAAAACCCTTTGTGCCCTCGGTTTGCAACCCAATGGCTTTAACAATGGGCGAGGGCAGCGCAGCGGTAGCAATTTGCTTCAACTTCTTGTTCTTGAAGCCAAAAATCTTCAGGAGATCCCGATCATTCGAAGGTACAGCAATGTCGCTGCTGCCATCAGAGTCCACATCAGCAACTGAGGATAGGCGCATCTCACGCGAACCAATCGCATGATTGGATACATCCGTTGCAGCGCTGAGCTTTATGAGTTTTTTGCCGTCATAACGATAGAAGAATAAAGTTCCACCAATATGAGGCGTAACCACATAGGCAATCTCTTTGTATTTCGTTCCAAGAAAGGGTGCGATACCCGCAATGTTTAGCCAGCGATTGGGGCGACCAATAAACGCTGTTGTGGCTTTTTGTTTCAACCGAATGCCTTCCAGACCATATATGGTCATTGACGCACCCGCGAGCAGGGAAGAGCGGATTGTGATGACTTCAACTGTGCCATCACTATCCAGATCAGCCAGGCGAGGCGTTTGATCTTCAAACACTTCCAGCTTTGTCAGATCCAGTTTCAGCGTTTTACCATTTTTCGTCTTTACATAAAGTCTGGCTGCTTCGATAGCATCGCCCAAAATGCCATGGGCATAGCGTTCTGTAGGTAAGCCATACCATGCGGATGAAATATCACCATCCTCATAAGTTGCTATACGCCCATCCGGGAACCCGGCATTTGCCAATTCTCTGGTATCTATCAGAGCGGCTGCAGCTTCACTCGCAGATTCCATTTTTGTAACCTGCCAACGCGTTTGAGCACTTGCCTCCACGTTCATAGCGTAAAAGGCTGACATGAAGCCGAGGGCAAAACATAGTGTGGCGCGCAACAGGTTAGGCATAATTCACTCCGGGGTTTCGGTTTTGCTGATCTTGATACCAAACCCTTCCAGTCCAACATAATGACGTTCTCGCGAGGCATGCAAAACAATCGATTGAATACCCAAGTCTTTTAGTATTTGAGCGCCCAGCCCAATTTCCAGCCATTCGTCTTTCCGGCTTTGTGCTGTGCCATGATCTTCCGCATGGCCCACGATTTTGCCCGCAGGTTCAGAAGATTTTTGCACAACACCAACAGAACCTTCACGCAGATAGACAATGACGCCACGGCCTTTTTTCGCAAAGTCTTTTGTTATGTTGCGTAGGGTGTCGGCAGAACCAAAAACATCATCGACGACTGATTCAATTTGCAACCTAACAGGCACATCTACGCCATCACGAATATCACCAAAGACCAAAGCCAGATGGTGCATTGGGTCCCAAGGCGTGCGGTAAGTATAGGCAATCGCCTCGCCGCCATTGGTGTTGACCTTCTCGCTCTCAATACGGTCCACCAGACTTTCTTGGCGCTGGCGATAGGCAATGAGGTCGGCAACCGAAACCATTTTCAGTTTAAACTTCTCGGCAAAGTCCGTGACCTGCTGGCCCTTTGTGACAGTGCCGTCTTCGTTCATTAGTTCGGAAATAACGCCCACAGGTGGAAGATTGCACAATTTGCACAAATCAACGGCTGCTTCTGTATGTCCTGACCGCATCAAGACGCCGCCTTCTTTGGCAACCAGCGGGAAGATATGGCCAGGCCTTACAAAGTCACCGGCTCCCGCATTGGGATTTGCCAAAGCGCGGCAGGTTGATGTGCGCTCTTCGGCAGAGATACCCGTTGTGGTGTCATGGCGATAATCGACAGAAACCGTGAAGGCAGTTGCATGGGGTGCATCATTTTCAGCAACCATTGGTCCAAGGTTCAATCTTCGTGCTTCAGACAAGGTCATTGGCGCGCATACAATGCCGCTGGTGTGGCGGATGATGAACGCCATTTTTTCTGCGGTACAATGGATCGCCGAGACAATCAGGTCGCCTTCATTCTCGCGGTCATCATCGTCCGTAACAACGACAATTTCACCCGCTTCAAATGCCCGCAGCGCTTCTGCAACTCTCGCCTGATCGAAACTCATCTCAATACTCTTTCACACTTAATGATTAGAAACTAAACGCGGCCCGTTTGTCCGCGATGAAGAAGATAATGGTCTGCAATGGCGCATGCCACCATCGCCTCACCGATAGGAACTGCCCGAATACCGACACATGGGTCGTGGCGGCCTTTGGTTCGCACGTCCACTTCTTCACCTTTAGCCGTCACACTTTTGACTGCGGTCAAAATGGACGAGGTAGGTTTGATAGCAAAACGCGCGACAACCGGCTGGCCTGTGGCAATGCCACCCAAAATACCGCCAGCATTATTCGACAAAAATTCAATGTCACCATCTTTGCCAAGGCGCATCTCATCAGCGTTTTCAACGCCGGTGATCTCAGCAGCTTCAAATCCATTTCCAATCTCAACGCCTTTTACCGCATTGATGGACATCAGACCCGAGCAAATGTCTTGATCGAGTTTCGCATACACTGGCGCGCCGATGCCTGCTGGAACGCCTGTTGCCACAACTTCAAGAACTGCACCCACCGAGTTTTGCCCTGTGCGAATATCATCGAGATATGTTTCAAATTCCGGAACCATGCTGGCATCTGGTGAAAAGAAGGGATTTTTGTGGACCACATCCCAATCCCAATTTTCGCGATTGATCTTCTTCGTACCCATTTGAACCAATGCACCGCGAACCACCAATCCTGGAACGACTTTGCGTGCAATTGCACCAGCTGCAACACGGGCGGCAGTTTCACGGGCAGAAGAACGCCCGCCGCCGCGATAATCTCTAATGCCATATTTGGTGTCATAGGTGTAATCGGCATGGCCCGGACGATAGCGGTCTTTGATTTCTGAATAGTCTTTCGAGCGCTGATCCGTATTCCAGATTGCCAGTGAAATAGGCGTACCTGTCGTGATCAGAATTTCAGGATCCGTTTCATCCTCCAATACGCCTGAAAGAACATTCACTTCATCGGCTTCTTTGCGCTGTGTTGTGTGGCGCGATTGGCCCGGCTTGCGCTTATCAAGATCTGCTTGAATATCCGAAACCTTGAACCGTATTCCCGGAGGGCAGCCGTCAATTACGCAACCAATACCCTTGCCATGGCTTTCACCCCAGGTGGTAACACGAAACAAATGGCCGAACGAATTATAAGACATGAAGACAAACGCCTGAAACTGCGAAAAGAAGCATGTTTGTATGGTTAGAACGGTTTTGGGTCAATGGTAACCCACTCGTCAGTGAGTTAATAAACACCGAAAGGCATGCCTTCCGTTTTTTATGGATTTTCTAGGTTTGGATTATCGTCAGACTAGAGTTTCTGTCTGATTCTCAAACCTGAATACCTTGTCCTGCGGGAAAACGAACCAGGCTGCATCTTCTTCACTCAGTCCAAGCAAATGTTTGCGGACGCCGCGCCCAACTGCGCCATGGGCAACAACGATACTGGGTTTGATAATCTCATCAAAAACAGGGGCGACACGTTCCAATGTCATCGAAAGGCTTTCACCGCTCGGCGGGCAAAAATGCCACCGATTGGTTTTGCGGTCACGATGAATGTCGCGATGGTTTGCCTTTAATTCGTGGATGGTCATGCCTTCCAACTCGCCATAGGCAGCTTCAATCAGGCGATCTTCAATCGCATATTGTGTGGGTTCAAGCCCCATTTCGCCACGAATGATTTCCATTGTTTCGCGCGTGCGCTGCATCGGGCTGCAAATAAAATCATAGCCTTCTGCTTTGCCAAGATAATCAGCCAGCGCTTTGCCGTTGCGCTTTGCTTGATCGCGACCCGTATCGTTCAGGGGAATATCACGACGTCCTTGAAACCGCATTTCTGCGTTCCAGTCGGTTAGGCCGTGTCGGATATAAAATATAGGATTGGCAGATGCAGTTGTTGAGGAGATATTACTCGTCCTTCACCACTGAAATATCTGGCGCATCCACAGCCTTCATGCCGACTACATGATAGCCAGAGTCCACATGAAGGATTTCTCCCGATGTGCCGCGTCCAAGGTCAGACAACAGATAAAGCGCGCTATCGCCAACTTCTTCGATGGTCGTGGTGCGCTTTAGCGGTGAGTTATATTCATTCCATTTCAAAATATACCTGAAATCACCAATGCCTGATGCAGCCAAAGTCTTGATTGGCCCCGCTGAAATCGCGTTCACACGGATGTTTTGTTTTCCAAGATCAACAGCAAGGTAACGAACTGACGCCTCAAGTGCTGCCTTGGCAACGCCCATAACGTTGTAATGGGGCATCACTTTTTCTGCGCCATAATAGGTTAGCGTCAACATCGAGCCACCTTCGCTCATCAATTTTTCAGCCCGCTGTGCCAGCGCTGTGAAGGAGTAAACTGAAATATCCATCGACATGCGGAAGTTGCCAGCGCTTGTGTCCACATAGCGCCCTGTAAGTTCGTTTTTGTCTGAAAAGCCAATGGCGTGAACCATGAAATCAATCTTGCCCCAACGCTTTTCAAGATCGGCAAAGACCGCATCCATGCTGGCTTCATCGGTAACATCACAATGGCCAACCACAACAGCGCCAAGTTCAGCAGCAAGCGGCTCAACCCGCTTTTGAATGGCTTCGCCTTGATAGGTTAGGGCTATTTCTGCGCCGGCATCTGCTAAAGATTTTGCAATGCCCCAGGCGATCGAGCGTTTATTGGCTAAGCCAAGAATGATGCCGCGTTTCCCCTCCATCAAATTATTTGAGGCACCATTTGCTTCTGACATGTGTTTTCTCCGAGAAGTATCTTTAGGCTGTGACCATGGGATATTGCATATGGCGCATATTCAGGCAAGTCAGCGCGTCCAAGCTTCGCTCAAAGCCAACAGAATTCGGCAGCGGGCACCCTAGATTAGTAATTAGTTTACCCTACGTATAAATAGTTGCGAAAATCGCAGGCGGGTAACACAAAGTTTAAAGCAGGTGTTTGGTATAACCACCGCAATCTATGTAACAAAACTGCGAAAAAGTGGGTTTAGGGCGAATACTTCTTATGTCGAAACGACTGCTATCAAAGTTCAGACGATCTGAAGCAGGCAACTTTGCGTTGATAATTGCGCTGTGTGCCGCGCCTCTTTTTGGCGGCATCGCATTGGTCACTGATTACGTGGCGTTGAACCAACAAAGATCATCCCTACAAGAAGCTGTTGATGGTTCTGCTCTTGCTGTGGCTAAAGAGATGGCTTTGGCTAACTCTAAAACGCTTGATGTTCAAAGCCTCGCGGAAAATTATGTCCATAGCCAGTTTGAGGTTCCAAGCCGCAATTCGTTGGCTGTAAAAGCTGATAGAAAAACAGACGGCTCTGAAATCGACGTGACTGTTTCCTATGTCTGGGAACCGTTTTTCATAAAATATCTGGACAAAAAAGCACTGCCGATCGTCGTGACATCAAAGGCAGGCTTTGCTGGCAATAAGTCCAGTATTTGTGTTTTGACCTTGGATACCAGTTCTAATTTTGCACTAAGCGTTGGCTCAAAATCATCGGTCACAGCAAATGGCTGTTCAATATTTTCCAATTCAAGTTCATCAAAAGGCATAAATTCTGATCCGAAGGCTTCGATGGGGGCTGTTTCGATTCAATCGGCTGGCGGTTATGCCGGTTCTGACCAAAGCTTCACTCCGGTTCCAATTACCGATGCTCCGATAGTTCCTGACCCACTTGCAAGCCGTGCGGAGCCAAAAGTCGGAATATGTGATTATAAGAATTACAGTCTGTCCTCAAACGTGACTGAAACCCTTAATCCGGGCGTTTATTGCGGCGGGTTGGATATTGGCGATAAAGCTATTGCCAAACTTGAACCTGGCATTTACGTGATTAAAGATGGACCTCTATCAATCCGAGGGAACGCCTCCTTGATAGGGGATCATGTTGGTTTTTATTTTACAGGATCAAACGCAATATTTGATTTTGCTGTCTCTACACAAGCAGTACTGACAGCGCCTAAGACTAGAGACATGGCAGGTATTTTGTTTTTTGAAGACAGAAGCTCTCCCAAGAATAGGAACTTCACCATACGCAGCAAAGACGCAGAAAAATTCGAGGGTACTATTTATCTGCCAAACGGTCGGCTTTATGTCGACAAAGAAAGCCGCGTTGGGCAGCAGTCAAAATGGACAGCTATTGTTGCGAACAAATTTGAAGTAGGCAAAGGCCCACAACTCCAGATCAACTCCGACTATGCCAATTCCGATGTGCCCGTGCCTGAGGGCATTATAGGAGATACGCAGGTTAGCTTGTTGAAATAGCCTATTCGGCAGCTCTCGCTTTTTCCATAATTCTGATCAAATCCGCATCTTGACTTTCAGGCAGCATGATTACGGCTGAAATTTTCAAATCGCCATGGCCGCCGCCTTTTTTCGGCAATCCGCGTCCTGGTATTCGAAACACTTTGCCTGAATTGGTCCATGTGGGGATTTTCAAAGAAACTTTCCCGTCCAGCGTATTGGCCGAAACCGACCCACCAAGAACAGCAGTTCTGAGTGGCACTTGAACTTCGCTGCGCAAATCACTGCCCTCTACTCGAAACTCCGAATGTAATTTGAACACCAGCGTCAACAATATATCACCGGGGGCTGAACCGGGCTGTGCTTTTCCTTTGCCGGCCAGTCGAATGGTTAGCCCGTCTGTTGCTCCTGCGGGGATAGAAACAGAAATTCGGCTGCCGTCTTGCAGTGTTACCTCTGCTTTGCCACGCGCCAAATCTTCAACACTCACTAAGGTTTTGATTTTTGCGTCAGGCGAGGGTTGCGGGCGTTGTGGGCGAGGACTGCCGCCCATACCGGCTCCCATTCCGCCCATACCTTGTGGACCACCTTGGCGCGCGCCAGCAAAAGCAGAGCCGAACATTTCGCTTAAGATATCTTCAGCGCCGCCAAATCCGCCTTGGCCACCTGGACCTCTGCGCATATGTGCGAACGGATCGCCGCCGCGACCAGCGCCTCTAGCGCCGCCGCCAAACGGATTGCCTGTGAATTTTTCTTTGCCTTCACCATCAATTTCACCACGGTCAAATTTTCCGCGCTTTTCCTTATCGCCCAAAATTTCATAGGCATTGGTTGCCTGAGAGAACTTCTCCTTGGCAGTTGGGTCGTTTTTGTTCTGATCAGGGTGATACTTTTTGGCGAGAACGCGATAGGCTTTTTTAACTTCGGCTTCGCTCGCGTCCTTCTTCACCCCCAAAACCACATATGGGTCTTTCACGGGTAGTCCCTCTCATTAAAAAAGATGTCGCAAGACCTGAACAGATCTCGCCAGACAATCAATATGGCGTGTTTGAGAAAGATATGGGAATAAAAAACAGGCATTTCCAGCGCTTGCCCTGAAAATGCACAGAATTTACGGGGTAAGAAGCGAAAAAGAGCGTTTATTACTCAGCTTCGTCGCGGATGAACCATGACAAAACCCACAACCCTTTTTTCAATTCGCAGGTTTCGCCGTTATATAGCGCGATGCCCATGAAGCTGTCGACGGTCGTGCGAAACTTCTTGCACGATTGCCCGCTGGTTCCGATGAATTGATCGATAGCAGTAATGGTTCCGCTATTGCCTGTCTCAGGATTATTCCAAGCTAATAGATGGCTATCGTTTGCTGGCTTGTCTGCACTTACTACCGCGACTTTGATTTTTTCTGCATCTGTAGGATCAATGCCTTCAACTTCCACGGGCTTGGTAATCGAGCCTGTGATGATGTCCGGATTGTTATCGATACGGCTCATGGTCTTGTTTACAGCGCAACCGGAAATCGATAGGGCCAGCAGTCCTGCCATGCCTGCCCTTAAAATGCCTTGGTAAGAATAGTTGAATTTGCCAGCACGAACGCTATTGTTCAGATCGGTTTTGTGGATTGAACTTGGCGGAGACCAAGATATACGCATAAACATTAATTGCCCCAATAAATACGAAAGACGGCCCATCCATGAATAATCCAACATCTGGGTTAATAAACAGTGACTCAAAAACCAAAGTTGACGAAAAACTGCCCTTTAGTCAGTTTTCAAAATGGTTGGCCTTGGCGGAAAATAGCGAACCGAATGACCCATCTGCCATGTCTATTGCCACGGTTGATAAAGATGGATTGCCAAATGTGCGCATGGTCTTGATGCGTCGCCATGACGAGCGCGGCATTGTGTTCTTTACTAATTTCGAAAGCCAAAAAGGCGAGGAGCTGCTCTACGCAAAAAAAGCAGCGGCTAATTTCCACTGGAAAACCCAGCGCAAGCAGGTCCGTTTTAGAGGCCTGGTTGAAGTAGTGAGTGAAGAAGAGGCGGATGAATATTTCTACTCACGCGCCCGTGGCAGCCGAATTGGCGCACATGCTTCCCAACAATCGCGTCCGCTGGAAAGCCGCTTTGCGTTGGAAAAAGCCGTTGCCAAATATTCAGCCAAATTTGGCGTTGGAGAAATTCCAAGGCCAGCTCACTGGTCAGGTTTTCGCATCAAACCAACATCCATCGAATTCTGGAACGACGGCAAATTTCGCTTGCATGATCGTGAGAGATTTGACCGCGAGGGGCCGAGTGGTGGGTGGTATGTGACGAGGTTGTATCCTTAGAGGTAACCTGCCTCTAACCATATGCCTTTGTCATTGCTTCATGGATTGATTGTAAAATCATCTCATGGCGATCAAGATTGAAGGCGATGTATTGAAACTGTCAAACTCCCATGCAGGATGCATGTGGGTTTTTAGCTTGTTCTTCATTATCCCTTTTACGATTGGCGTCTTTTTGCTTTGGGGTGAGCCCCCAGAGGTCGCGCCGCGATGGCAGGTTGTTCTATTCACAGTAATGGTTTTGGTAGCGCTGCTGCTATTGGTTCATCAACTTTGGCGGGGCACTTTGATTAAAGTGCGCATCAACAAGCGCCCCGGCAATATTGAAATTAATCACCGCACGATAAGGGCCCAATGGACTGATCATCGCCATGTTAGCCAGTTACGTGAATTGCGCATTGAGGTATCAGACAATGATGGTGAATTTTTCAGTGTCTATCTGGTCTTTGCCGATGGCGAAAAACTCCACGTTGTTCATGGCAATTATAGACAAGGCGTTTTGAAAGAATGCGATGAGCTTCAGGCGTTTTTGGAAGAGACGGGAGCGAAAATCATAAGAAACGAAGTGAGGGTTTGATTGTTAATGGGGCGGAGTCGACACTCACAAAGCATTCTACGCGAACCTGAATCATATGAGACTTAAAACATCCCCCAAACTTTCAAACTTCTTATAGCGCTCTTGCTCACTAGGCTCTTCCGCATGTTCCAACTCCCAAGTCAGCTCATGGGGGACATAAACACCCCAAGCGCCAGCATTAAGGGCAGGGATCACATCGGATTTCAGCGAGTTGCCAACCATCATAGAGTGCTCTGGCCCATCGCCAATCGCTCTGAAAATACGAGTATAGGTGGACGTTTCTTTTTCGCTGACAATCTCTACAACATCGAAGAAATCACCAAGACCTGATTGGGCAACTTTGCGTTCCTGATCGAAAAGATCGCCTTTGGTGATAACCGCAAGTTTGTATTTTCCGGCAAGCGTTTCAAGCGTATCGGCCACACCCGGCAACAGGTCAACGGGAGCTGCAAGCATATCGCGTCCTGCGTCCATGATCTGTTTGATAACACTGCTCGGCACTTTCCCATCGCTCACCTCAAAAGCAGTTTCAATCATGGAAAGTGTAAAGCCTTTTACACCATATCCGAAGTGGGAAAGGTTACGTTTTTCTGCTGCCAATAGGCGTTCTGCCAGATGGTCCGGCTCACAATAATCAGCCAAAAGCATCTTAAAATGATGCTGGGTCAGCTGGAAATATTGCTCATTGTGCCAGAGCGTGTCATCGGCATCAAAGGCAATGGTCGTTAGTGTGTGGCTCATAGGAAAAAGGTTGCGTCAAACAAACGTTCAGCGCAACCTCAATTTAGTCTCTAACGGAAAGTCCTAAGCCAGTTTTTCTTTGAAGAAAGCCAATGTGCGCTCCTGAGCGAGCATTGCTGCCGCCTCGTCGTAGCGCGGCGTGGTATCATTGTGGAAGCCATGATTGGCGCCTTCATACATATGGGCAGTATATTCTTTGCCATTGGCTTTCAACGCGGCTTCATAGTCTGGCCAGCCAGCGTTTACCCGTTCATCCAAAGATGCGTAGTGGAGCATCAAGGGTGCCTTGATCTTTGGAACATCTTCAGCTTTTGCCTGCCTGCCATAAAATGGCACGGACGCAGATAATTCAGGAAATGCCACGGCAAGGGCATTGCATACACCACCGCCATAACAAAATCCGACAGCGCCAACTTTACCGGTTGAATCATCATGCTTCAAAAGATGATCGGTCGCAGCAAAGAAGTCTTCCATCAACTTGGCCCCGTCAAGGGTTGCTTGCATCGCTTTGCCTTCATCATCGGTTCCTGGGTATCCCCCCAAAGGCGTCAGGCCATCAGGAGCCAACGACAAGAAACCTGCTTTCGCCATGCGGCGGTTAACGTCTGCAATGTAGGGGTTGAGGCCGCGGTTCTCATGGATCACCAAAACCGCAGGTAATTTTCCCGTTATTCCGGCAGGACGGGACAAAAGCCCTTTAATAGAGCCATGTCCATTGGGCGAATTGTAAGTGATCTCTTCTGTTGTGATCGCCGGATCATCAGGAGCTACCTGGTTTGCATGGGCATAGTTTGGCGAAAGCATTTGCAGCAGAGCCAAAGCCGTAACACCGCCCACTGCAAATCGCTGCGCTTTATCTAGAAACTGGCGTTTTGTAAGAAGACCATGGGCGTAGCCATCATAGATCTCCAACAATTCAGGGTGAAAATCACTAGCCTTCATTCTGGCGACAGGTGCGCCAATTTTTGAATTAACATTCATAGTCACTTCTCCTTCAGCGTTGTGTTGCATTGGGCGGAACTTTTGCTGAAACAGAGTTTAGCTGAGCTTAAGCAAGTGACAAGCAGGCCAAAGATTACAATTAGGTAATAAAATAATAGGCGATTGGCACAAGAGGCCTATGCCCCTGTGCCACCAACGGTCACTTCATTCATGCGAAGCGTCGGTTGACCAACGCCTACGGGAACTGACTGGCCGTTCTTACCGCACATGCCAATTCCTTGATCAAGTGCCATATCATTGCCAATCATGGTCACGCGTTTCATGGCGGGTGGACCGGAACCGATCAGGTTGGCGCCTTTTACTGGTTCCATGATTTTACCATCGCGAACGCGGTAAGCCTCGGTACAATTAAAGACGAATTTGCCCGAGGTGATATCTACCTGACCACCGCCAAAAGACACAGCGTAGATGCCGTCTTTCAAGGAGGCTAAAATTTCCTCAGGTTGATGATTGCCGCCAAGCATATAAGTATTTGTCATGCGTGGCATAGGCTGGTGCGCGTAAGATTGTCTTCGCCCATTCCCTGTCGGCTCCATCCCCATGAGGCGGGCGTTTTGGCGATCTTGCATGTAATTGACCAGTTTGCCGTCTTCGATCAGAACCGTGCGGTTGGTGGGTGTACCTTCATCATCAATGGTAAGCGATCCGCGGCGTTCAGAAATCGTTCCATCATCAACAACCGTGACACCTTTTGCTGCCACTTGTTGGCCCAAAAGGCCCGCAAAAGCAGAGGTTTTTTTACGGTTAAAGTCTCCCTCAAGACCATGGCCTACCGCTTCATGCAACATGACGCCGGGCCAGCCTGCGCCAAGAACAACATCAAATGTTCCAGCGGGCGCAGGAACAGCCTCAAGATTAACAAGCGCTTGGCGAAGCGCATCATCAACGCCCGCTTTCCAGCTATCTTCCGCGATGAACTGGCCAAATCCCTGTCGTCCGCCCATACCGTGACTTCCGGTTTCCTGACGATCCCCTTCACCAACAACGATGGAAACATTGACGCGTACCATAGGGCGCACATCGCGCAACCATTGACCATCGGCGCGCAAGATCTCGACCACCTGCCAACTGGCAGAAAGTGATGCACTTACTTGCCGAACTTTTGGGTCAGCCGCTCTCGCATAGGCATCGATTTCTTGCAGCAGTTTCACTTTTTGCTCAAATGCCGGTTCACCAATCGGGTTTTCTTCTGAATAGAGATGGCGGTTTGTTCGTTTCGGTCCATCGGCATAAGTGCCATTGTAACCGCTCTTGACGGCAGATACCGCTTCACTAGCGCGCTTCAAACTCGCCATTGTTAAGTCGCTGGAATGGGCATAGGCAGAAACTTCCCCCGCTACACCGCGAAGGCCAAATCCTTGTCCTGTGTTAAACGAGCCTTGCTTCAATTTTCCGTTGTCAAACATCAAACCTTCTGATTGGGAATACTCCATAAAGAGTTCACCATCATCGCAGCCGCGAAGCGTATCGGCCAATTGGCGCTCAAGCGCGTCTTTATCTATATCAAAAGTGGAAATGAGAGAGTCCATCAAATGTCCTTTTTTGCGTTGCCGCTGGTTTGTTGGAACATAACTATGGCGTTGACCGGATTAAAACAACCGCGATTGATATCGCCAGTAAGTGTTACGGTAGTTGAGCAAAGCCGTCCGTAAAGCCTTCCAGCTCGATTGGAATACCAATACCTTCTTCAGGTGTTTGAAACACGATGAAGGTTGCTGTCTTGCCGCTCTTTAAAGCAGTCAGCAGTTTTTCTTCCAACACAACTTCCGCATAGCAGCCGTCATTGAAACAGCGTGTAAAGAAAGCGTTGCCGATTTCCTTGTCATCGATGTAAAGGCCAAGGCCGTTTGGCAGCAAGACGCCAAGGGGTGCCAATACCCGAAGTAATTCAGACTTGCGGTCAGCCGTGCGAAGGACAACAACAGAAAGGCCCATTTCCTGACGGTCTTCAGCGACCACGTTTTGGACCAATGCACATTGTTCGCTGCTTGCACCTGGGGGCGTATCGCAAACAAGTGCCCATTCGCCAAATCGCGACTTCATCACACCTTGCGCATTGGCAAGCAAGATACTCATGAACATAAGCGAAAAACCGACTATGGCTGCAAGAAATGGGAAAAACATCTTGCTGGTCTCAAAATTAGGTTTGTTTTGGGCTGGCATGGCAAACTTTCGAATCAACTACAAACTCCTCAAAGCATGCCTGAATTGCTCTGGCAATCAAACTTGGCACTTTGACGTTCTATAAAACAATTATGCCCGATATTAAACGAACAACCTTCTCTTGAGGCGATTTTGACAGGTCTCGTTATTGAATTAATCCCTCTGAGAGCATCCAATGAAGCTTGAAAACGTCAATAATAGGGCGCATTGGAGCGTGAGTTCGCTAAAAAAACGGGACAATTTGCTGGTCACATCGCCTTAAAAGCTCGAAAAAATGCACAAATGCCGCATAGCTGCGGCGCAACAACCCATTGCCCCGCTCATTTTGATATGGTTTTACCTTGTGGGATGAATTATCAACACTGTGATTACGTGTGGATTCGGCTGTCATTTCGATCTATACGCCTTATGTTGGTACAAAGACGCATTCAAGACCTGCTTATCAGGCTTATATTATAATTACGGGAGATGGACGGGATGAAGCTCGTTTCACTACTTACAGCCGCTCTAGGCATGGTATTTACAGGAATTTCATCGGCTTTGGCAGCGCAGCCCGAGCCTTGGCAGATGTGGCATCAGCCAGCGGGCTCAGATATGATGGCTCGCATCGAATGGTTCGATCTATACACTTTCTGGTTTATCACACCGATTACCATTTTCGTGATGATCCTGCTTTTGGTTGTTGTGACCAAATTCAGCGCTAAAAATAACCCAACAGCCTCACGCACCAGCCATAATACGATGATCGAAGTCGTATGGACTGTGGCTCCGATCATTATTTTGGTTGCTATTGCAATTCCATCATTTGATCTTCTTGATCGTCAGTTAGCTCCAAAAGAAGAGCCTCAAATGACAGTCAAGGCAACTGGTTATCAGTGGTATTGGGGTTATGAGTATCAAGATGGTGAAGAACTGACCTTTGATTCAATCATGCTGAAAGATGGCGAAGGCGCTGCGATCGGTAAGGGCGATTTGGCTCAATATCCGCGTCTTCTTGCTGTTGATAATGAATTGGTTGTTCCAGTGGGCAAAGTGGTTCGCGTTTTGGTAACCGCAGCTGATGTTATTCACAACTTTGCAATGCCAGCGTTTGGCTTGAAGATGGATGGTATCCCAGGCCGTTTGAACGAAACCTGGTTTAAAGCAGAACGTGAAGGCCTTTACTATGGTCAGTGTTCAGAGCTATGCGGTCGCGACCATGCCTTCATGCCAATTGCAATCCGTGTTGTTTCTGAAGAACAGTTCGCCGCTTGGAAAACAGCCGCTGCTGGTAATCTTGAAGATGCCAACAAAGCGTTGATGGCTGCAGTTGAAACAAAAACAAACATTAAGCTTGCCGGTAACTAAGAGCCTGAAAAGCTTTTTGATTAGGTAAAATAAGGTCTGAAGAGACAGTAGGAGAAGTAGATCATGGCAATAGCGGGATATGGTGACGCTCACGATCACAAGCCAGCATTTTTTAAACGCTGGTTTTATTCAACCAACCACAAAGACATCGGAACGCTTTATCTGATATTCGCTATCATTTCGGGTATTTTCGGTGGGTTCCTTTCGGTGATGATCCGTATGGAATTGCATCACCCGGGTTTGCAGTATTTCTCTGATCCTCACGTTTATAACGTGTTCGTGACCGGCCATGGTCTGATCATGATCTTCTTTATGGTTATGCCTGCCTTGATCGGCGGTTTTGCCAACTGGATGGTTCCAATCATGATTGGCGCACCGGATATGGCGTTCCCGCGCATGAACAACATCTCCTTCTGGCTTCTGCCGCCTGCTTTGCTCCTATTGATTCTCTCCATGTTTGTTGAAGGTCCGGCTGGTGCTAATGGCGTTGGCGGTGGATGGACGATTTATCCACCACTTTCCACAACAGGTCAGCCTGGTCCGGCAATGGATTTGGCAATCTTGTCTCTGCATATTGCTGGTGCTTCTTCGATCCTTGGTGCGATCAACTTCATCACAACCATTTTCAACATGCGTGCACCAGGCATGACATTGTTTAAAATGCCGTTGTTCGCTTGGTCCGTTTTGATCACTGCCTTCTTGTTGCTTTTGTCATTGCCAGTTCTTGCTGGTGCAATCACCATGTTGTTGACAGATCGCAACTTTGGTACAGCATTCTTCAATCCCGAAGGGGGCGGTGATCCGATCTTGTTCCAGCACTTGTTCTGGTTCTTCGGTCATCCTGAAGTTTATATTCTGATTTTGCCTGGCTTTGGGATCATCAGCCACATCGTTTCAACCTTCTCCAAAAAGCCAATCTTTGGTTATCAGGGTATGGCTTGGGCAATGATCGCAATTGGCGCTGTTGGCTTCATCGTATGGGCGCACCACATGTATACCGTTGGTTTGTCGCTTGATACCCAGCGTTACTTCGTGTTCGCAACCATGGTTATCGCTGTGCCAACTGGTGTCAAAATCTTCTCGTGGATCGCCACAATGTGGGGCGGTTCGATTACCATGCGCACACCAATGCTTTGGGCTATCGGCTTCATATTCCTGTTTACAGTAGGTGGTGTAACTGGCGTTCAGCTTGCTAACGCTGGCTTGGACCGCGCATTTCATGACACATATTACGTGGTAGCTCACTTCCACTACGTTCTGTCACTTGGTGCTGTGTTCTCAATGTTCGCAGCCTGGTATTACTGGTTCCCGAAAATGACTGGCTATATGTATAATTCATTCTTGGCCAAGTCACACTTCTGGGTAACATTCGTAGGCGTGAACCTTGTATTCTTCCCGCAGCACTTCTTGGGTCTTGCTGGTATGCCTCGCCGCTACATCGACTATCCTGATGCTTTCGCTGGATGGAACGCTGTTTCATCTTGGGGATCATATATCTCGGCATTTGGAGTTCTGATCTTCTTGGCTGCTATCGTTGAAGCGTTCCAGAAAAAGCGCATTGCTGGTGATAATCCGTGGGGTGAGGGCGCAACAACCCTAGAGTGGCAGTTGTCATCTCCACCGCCATTCCACCAGTGGGAAACATTGCCGAAAATCAAATAAGGCAGTTATGACAAACACACCGTCGGGGTATTCCCCGGCGGGTTTAATTTGAAAACAGAATTAACCATCGGTATGAACATGAACACAAGCATTGAGAAAGAAAGCGATTTTACCGTTTCGACGGCGATGCCTGCTGACTATTTCGAATTGCTGAAACCAGGTGTCATGCGCCTTGTTGTGTTTACTGCCATCGCAGGGCTGGTAATCGCACCTGGCCAACTGCATCCTGTATTGGCGCTTATTTCGATTTTGTGCATTGCGATAGGTGCTGGGGCGTCCGGTGCGCTCAATATGTGGTATGATTCAGATATAGATGCGGTCATGACACGCACAGCCAAAAGGCCGATTCCATCCGGCAGGGTAAGCCGCAGCGAAGCACTGGTTTTTGGTCTGGTTCTGTCGTTCTTTTCGATCTTTACATTAGGCGTGATCGCAAACTGGTTATCCGCCGGGCTACTTGCCTTCACCATCTTTTTCTACGCTGTTGTCTACTCCATGTGGTTGAAGCGCTCAACGCCTCAAAACATTGTCATTGGCGGTGCAGCAGGTGCATTCCCGCCTATGATTGGTTGGGCCGTAGTGACAAATTCGGTGACCATTGAGAGCTTAGTTCTATTCGCAATCATCTTCATTTGGACGCCGCCGCATTTTTGGGCATTGGCTCTCTTCAAGTCAGGTGATTATGCAAGTGTCGGCATTCCGATGATGCCAAATGTTGCTGGTAATCGATCCACCCAAAATCAAATTCTTGCCTATTCATTGCTTTTGGCACCTATCGGCTTTTTACCATATTGGATGGGGTTTGTCGGCCTGACTTATGGTGTGGTTTCAGCTGTCTTAGGCGCTGCTTTTGTCTGGTTTGCATTTAGATGCTGGCAGATGGATTCAGATGACAAGATCATGAAACCTGCAAAACGACTTTTTGCGTTTTCTATCCTTTATCTCTTCGCCCTTTTCGGGGTGATGATTTTGGAGGTAGCAGCGCCTAACCTGATTGCGAGATTCGTATGAATGAGACCGTAAAAAAAGATGCTATGGCTGCGCCAGACGATGTCGACGCAAAGCGCAAAAAAGCGCAGCGTTCCCGTAATGTCGCCATTGGTTTTTGCCTGGCTGCCTTTGTCATCATTTTATATGTGGCCACCTGGGCTAAACTGGGCGCCAATGTAATGGTCAGACCCCTCTAATTATTCATAAAGAAGGAAACAGCAGTGAGCGACATTTCTACCAGCAGCAAACCAGAGGGCAAAGGCAATGTAAAAATTGCCGTTATGTGTCTGTCATTGGTCGCGGGTATGGGTGGATTGGCTTATGCGTCTGTTCCACTTTACAAATTGTTTTGTCAGGTAACTGGCTATGGTGGAACCACCCGTGCCGTTGAAAGTGCTGATGGTATTCAAATCATAGACCGCGACATGAAGGTCCGCTTTGACGCCAATATTTCCGGTGCATTGAGCTGGGATTTTGCCGCAGTTCAGCGCGACGTGACTGTTAAGCTTGGTGAGCAAATGCAAATTTCTTACAAGGCTAAAAATCTATCGGACAAGCCGCTTACAGGCTCTGCTACTTTTAATGTTACGCCGCAATCAGCGGGAGCATACTTTAACAAAATCCAGTGCTTTTGCTTTACTGAAACGACGCTTAAGCCGGGTGAAGAACTAGACATGCCAGTAGTTTTCTTTGTGGATCCTGAAATCATGGACACCTTGGAAACCAAAGACATTCAGACCATTACGCTTTCTTACACTTTCTTTCCAAAAGAACCGACATCAAAGCCTTTGGCTGGGTTAGAACTGGAAAAGAATGTGCAATTGGAAAGTAACTCTGATTACGACTTTGAAATTTGAAAATACTGCGGTAAGACGCAAGAAAACGACGGGAGCTAAACTATGGCCGATGCCCATAAAGTAAACCACGATTATCACATTATTGACCCAAGTCCGTGGCCATTCATTGGTTCCATAGGTGCATTGTTGATGGCAATTGGCGGCGTTGCCTATATGCGTTGGCTCAATGATGCTGAATTGTCTTTCGGAAGCGTCAATCTTGCAAATCCTTGGCTGTTTTACGTCGGTCTTTTGGTAGTTCTTTACACCATGTATGCTTGGTGGGCTGATACGATCAAAGAAAGCCATGCAGGCAACCATACCCGTGTTGTTTCCATGCATCTTCGCTACGGCATGATCCTGTTTATTGCCTCTGAGGTTATGTTCTTCGTGGCTTGGTTCTGGGCATTCTTTGATGCGAGCCTTTATCCGGATGAGGTAGTCCAAACTTCTCGTATGGCCTATACTGGCGGCACATGGCCTCCTGCAGGCATTGAAGTGCTAGACCCGCTTCATTTGCCGCTGTTTAACACGATTATTCTTCTGCTTTCTGGCACGACTGTAACTTGGGCCCATCATGCTTTGATCCACAATGAGCGCGGCATGCTTAAAGGCATGTTGGCGATTACAGTAGCTTTGGGTATCTTGTTTTCCTGTGTTCAGGGCTATGAATATGCAGTGGCACCATTCAATTTTAAAGAATCGATCTACGGTGCAACCTTCTTCATGGCAACCGGCTTCCATGGTTTCCATGTTCTTGTAGGTACAATCTTTCTTCTGATTTGCTTGTTCCGTGCCATGGCAGGTCACTTCCGTCCTGAAAAACATTTCGGATTTGAAGCAGCAGCTTGGTATTGGCACTTCGTCGATGTGGTGTGGCTGTTCCTCTTCTTCGCGATTTATATTTGGGGTTCATGGGGCGCGCCGATTTACGCACACTAAACGAGCGTTAAGTTACAAACCAAACAGGCGGCCCGCGAAATTCGTATCGGCCGCCTTTTTCTTTTTCGATTACAAGTGAACCATATGACAAAACACGTCCAAGATACCGCTCACTACCCAGACCAGTTAGTTCTCAATACGGGCCTCGCAGCACGCTGCCCGCGCTGCGGCGAAGGTAAGCTTTACAAGTCAATGCTCAAACCTGTTGATCAATGTGTCATGTGCGGTCTGGATATGTCCTTTGCTGAAGAAGGCGACGGCCCAGCTGTTCTTGTGATTTTGCTATTGGGCGGCGTGATTGCAGGATTGGCTTTGGCGTTTGAAAATCTAGTGCGTCCGCCAATCTGGCTCCATATTCTGATTTGGTTGCCAGTAACCATATTTTTGGCCGTCTTTGCTCTGCGGGCAATGAAAGGCGTGATGATTGCTTCTCAGTACAAAACTAAAGCGGCTGAGGGTCAGCTTGTAACGGATAAAGACAAACATTGATGCGCGTTTCAACTTTTATCGTTATCTCATCTATTGGTTTGGTGCTAGCCGCGCTTATTGCTTTGGGTACATGGCAGGTTCAGCGCCTTGCTTGGAAAGAGGCACTAATCGAACGGGTGAATGTCCAACTTCAAGGCAAACCGAGACCAGTCGTTGATGTATTGCAAGAAGCATCTGGAAGCGATGGCGGGATTGACTACAGGCCAGTCACTGTCTCAGGGCACTATGTGCCAGATCGGGTTTTCTTCGAGTTTACAACCTATAAAGGCCAATCAGGTTGGAATATATTCAACCTGTTGCGTCTGGATGATCAATCGCGCTCCGGCAGCGTTGAGTTTGCATTGATCAATCGTGGGTTCATTCCTTATGAAGCCAAATCTACCTGGAGTGAAATTGCTCGTCTGCCTCAAGGTATGCAATCCATATCTGGATTGTTGCGCTCACCTCCAGATGAAAAGCCCGGACGGTTTATGCCGGACAACAACCCGTTAGAAGATATCTACTATTGGCGAGATTTGGCTTCCATGACTTCGATGGCGAAGCTTGCTCCAAATCAGGTTTCACCCTGGTATGTCGATGCGGGTATTCCCGGTCAGCCTGATCTTGAGAAACAATATCCTATCCAAGGGACGACCATTGTTTCCTTTTCCAACAACCATCTGCAATATGTTGTAACTTGGTATGGATTGGCCCTCGCGTTACTTGGTTTTGGTGGCTATTTCTTGGATGCACGGCGTGGCACAAAAATTTGACCGGAGAGTTGGCGTGAATTCGAACAGTAATCATCAGATGAAACTACGCCTATGTGGTCCTAGAGGTTTTTGCGCTGGCGTTGATCGGGCCATTCAAATGGTCGTTCTTGCTATCAAGAAATACGGTGCACCCGTTTATGTCCGCCATGAGATTGTTCACAATCGGTATGTTGTTGAAGGCTTGGAAGCCAAAGGTGCTGTCTTTGTTAAGGAACTGGATCAAATTCCGGAAACAGATCAGCCAGTTATCTTTTCTGCTCATGGTGTTCCTAAATCGGTTCCCGCAAAAGCAAAAGCCCGCAACCTGATGTATCTTGACGCCACGTGCCCGCTGGTTTCGAAAGTACATAAACAAGCTTTGAGGCATATTCGTCATGGCAGGCATGTCTTGCTGATTGGTCATGAAGGACATCCAGAGGTGATAGGAACCCTTGGGCAGGTTGACCGCAAGGACATGACACTGATCGAAACTGTAGAGCAGGCGCAAACCTATCAGCCGGCAGATGCCGATATGTTGGGCTTTGTTACCCAAACAACGCTTTCAGTGGATGACACTGAAGAAATATTAGGCAAACTGAAACAACGGTTTCCAAAACTGGCTGAGCCAGCAGCAGAATCTATCTGCTATGCTACTACAAACCGTCAGGATGTGGTGAAACTTGCCGCAAAAGGCGCGGATCATTTTTTGATTGTGGGTGCGCCAAATTCGTCCAACTCTATGCGCTTGGTAGAAGTTGCCTTGAAGGCGGGAGCCAAGAAAGCGATGTTGGTTCAAGGCGCCCATGAAGTGCCTTGGGACGAACTTGCCAAGGCAAATATCGTCGGCCTATCTGCTGGCGCTTCTGCGCCCGAAATTCTCGTCAATGAAATTATCGAAGGATTCAAAAGCCGGTTCAATGCGACGCTCGAATTGACCGAGACGGTTCAGGAATTAGAGAATTTTCCGGTGTCAAAAGGTCTTCGCGATGTTGATCTCTTGCCTGCCGATATGGCCTTTGTGAATGGAGCCTGACCTTGGCAGTCTATACTGAAGTTACCGACGAAGCGCTAATTGCATATTTGAAGCTCTATGACATCGGCGAATTGCATTCGTTGAAAGGCATCGCTGGAGGCGTGGAAAACTCCAACTATATGCTGACGACCGATCAAGGTAATTTCATTCTGACTTTGTATGAGAAACGCGTGAATGCAAAAGACCTGCCGTTCTTTTTGGGGTTAATGGAGCACCTGTCTGAAAAAGGCATGAGCTGCCCATTGCCGATAAAGATGAAAAATGGCGAATCGCTTGGCCTGCTTGCAAACCGGCCAACGGCCATTATCAGCTTTCTGGACGGCTTTGAGATCAAACGCCCTTTACCCAAACATTGTTTTGAAGTGGGTAAGGCACTTGCCGAAATGCATCTGGCAGGTGAGGGGTTCGCGTTGACCCGCCGCAATGGCCTTACCCTTGAAGACTGGCGTCCGCTTTTTGAAAAATCAGCTGATCGCGCTGATGAGGTTCAACCTGGCTTGCGTAAATTTATTGAGACAGAATTGGATTTTCTGGAGGCCAATTGGCCGAAGTCTTTGCCGCAAGGTGTTATTCATGCGGACCTTTTCACCGATAACGTCTTTTTTCTCAGAGATGAATTATCCGGTATCATTGATTTTTACTTCGCTTGCAATGACCTGTTGGCCTATGACTTGGTTACCTGCATTAATGCTTGGTGCTTTGAGCCTGATTGGGCCTTCAACACCACAAAAGCGCTGGCTTTGGTGAAAGGATATGAAAGCGTTCGCCCCTTATCAGAAGATGAATTCAGGGCAATTCCTGTTTTGAGTCGAGGGTCTGCCCTGCGCTTCATGCTGACACGTCTTTATGATTGGCTCAACGTGCCACCCGGTGCATTAGTAGTGCCAAAAAACCCCGCTGAATATATCACCAAACTGAAGTTTCATCGGGGCATCGAGCGCACCGAATTATATGGGATCGAGCATCATTAATGGCAGCGCGCGTGGATATTTGGACAGATGGTGCCTGCTCTGGCAATCCCGGTCCCGGCGGATGGGGTGCCCTGCTGCGCTTTGGCGAGCATGAAAAAGAATTGTATGGTGGCGAATTGGAAACCACCAATAATCGCATGGAATTGATGGCCGCGATCATGTCACTCAACGAGTTAAAGCGCCCATGTGAAGTGCATCTTCATACCGATTCTAAATATGTACAAGGCGGCATTTTAGAGTGGATGTTTAACTGGAAAAAGAACGGCTGGAAAAACGCTGCAAAAAAGCCCGTCAAAAACGCAGAGCTATGGCAGCAACTCGATGAAGCACGTTCACGACATCAGGTAAAATGGCACTGGGTCAAGGGACATGCAGGTATTCCTGAAAACGAAAAGGCGGACGAACTCGCCCGCCTTGGAATGGAACCTTACAAAAAGTAAGTCTCCTGTTCTTGGTGTTGAAATGCTGTCGTTCTTGATCAACGACACTTGAAATCGATAATTTTAGAGCTGCTCAAGAATTGCTGCTGCTCCTGATAGCTCAGCTACACCTGGTGACTCTTCAACGTTCAATTTTGTAATCTTACCATTTTCAACAATCATGGAATAGCGTTTCGAACGAACACCCAGTCCAACTTCGCTTAAGTCGATATCAAGTCCAGCAGCTTTGGTGAAATGAGCCGCACCATCAGACAGAAAATGAATCTTACCTTTTCCACCGGAGGCTTTTGCCCATTCATTCATCACAAAAACATCGTTGACCGAAATAACGGCAACATCGTCCACGCCCTTGGCCTTTATTAGATCAAGATTTTTCAAAAATCCTGGTAGATGGTTCATGTTGCAAGTCGGGGTGAAAGCGCCGGGAACACCAAACACAACAACTTTCTTGCCATCGAAAAGTTCCGCTGTTGATGCTTCTTGCGGGCCGTCGGAGCCCATAATTTTGAATTTTGTATCAGGCAGTTTGTCGCCTGCAGTAATCGCCATGTTTTCACTCCAATGATTGATTTGTGTTGTTATTTATAGCGTCCGTTTCATCAAATGCGAGAGGCATTATCAAAATCCACCTCTAACTTTAGAAATAATCTCAAGGCTCAATATTTTCGCAATGTTTGGCAGACGGATTTTATCTGTTGCGCTTGTAAGGTGAAGCCTAATTCTGACTAATGGTGAAAGGGCTTTCGATCGCGTTGATCACCTGATGCGCTTCACCACTTTGTTGGATAAGCGAATATTCCCAGTTTTGCATGACAGCACCCGACTGGACTATAGCTGGAGGTAGTTTGATCGCTGCTGCAAAGTCGCCCTTATCGTCTTTGCTAAACCCAATTGGATCAGAGGTCCATACTCCATCAATGGCTATGACGATACGAGATTGGTCAGATTTTCCCATGGATAAAAGCGTTGCGATTATCATGTCATCGTTTAGTTGAAAATCGACGATTCCAGATTGGTTGTCACCGTCAATTGGAAGTTTCGATTTGGCTAAACTGATGCGGATGGGAACTTGTGGATCGCTTGAGTTTAGCGCTTCTGATGAAAGAGACATGTTGGCGGTTGCAGGAATACAAATCTCTTCGCAAACACCAATAAGCATGTCCAGATTGATGGAGGTCGAAAAATCCTCTGCCATTCCGCTGAAAACAAAACTGACATGGTCCTTATATCCAAAGAACGCTGCGCCATTTAACTCAATCCATTCAGGCACCGGAAATGTTACATGGGTTAAAGAGAAGGCATTGGAGCCATCAAAATTGAATTCGGGCGGAATACCCGATCCACCCGGCGAGCGCCAATAAGTTTTCCAACCCTTATCCAGTTTAACCTCGATAACGCCATCCACAATATTCGTTAGAGGGTCTTTGACTGCGAAAATTCGTGCTTTGCCGCCGCCAAGATCCTGCCAATCGGAACTTGCAGCGCTGGTTTTCCCGATCAATGTCAGGCTTGCCAATAAAACGATACATATTTTCAATATTGATGTCATGCTTAGGATTTACCAGTTATTCACTGACAAGACCAATCGAATTGAATAACGCCCGTTCAATCCACCGTGATGGATGAAATAAACAAACGTCATTTTTCATTGGGAATATTCGCAGACAATTGCTAAAGACACGTCAGGAGCGTTTGTTTGAAATGATCACAGAACCCACATATTTTGAAGGTCAATTTTTGGTCGCCATGCCTCATATGGGGGATACGCGCTTTGAGAATACCGTAATATTCATATGCGCCCACAATGAAGACGGTGCTATGGGCTTTATTGTCAATCGTCCGCTGCCATCGCCTACGCCTATCGAATTCTTCGTTAAACTAGGTTTGATTACGGAATTGGACAGCCCCAAAATTCCTGAAAAGGTAGCCAATAGTGAACTGAATACGGGTGGACCTGTAGAGCCAGGTCGCGGATTTGTTTTGCACTCTGCTGACTATAGTTCCGAGACTACGTTGAAAGTAAATGATCAGGTCAGCCTGACCGCAACCCTGGAAATTCTAAGAGATATCGCAGTTGGAAAAGGCCCAATAGATTTCTTGATGGCCTTGGGATATTCGGGTTGGGGGGCAGGTCAATTGGAAGATGAGATTGCTGCCAATGGCTGGCTAACCAGTCAACACTGTCCTGAGATAATCTATAGCCGCGATCATGACGGCAAATACCACCAGATCATGCGATCAATGGGGATTGATCCGCGGTTGATTTCTGGAGAAACAGGTCATGCCTGATCTATGTTAGGATAGTGTGGCTTATTGTCCAGCTAGGCGTGTTTCACGACTTATCATCTTGTCTATCATCTCAGCTTCCATTGGCTCGCCAAAATAAAATCCCTGTGCGCATTCGCAGCCAAGCTGCATCAACTCAGTAACATCGCTTTCGCGCTCAACGCCCTCGGCTATGATTGACTGTTCCAGCCCATGTCCCATGGCAATGATGGATCGCAACACGATTAAACGCTCTTTGCGTTCGCGCGCTTGAATGAAGGAGCTATCAATTTTGATCGTATCAAACGGGAAACGAAGCAAATAGGAAAGGCTCGAATAACCGGTTCCAAAATCGTCAAGCGACAAGCCAATACCCAGCCCTCTAAGTCTGGCAAGTACCTGAGCCGAATGCTCTGGATTCTCCATGACCATGCTCTCGGTAAGTTCCAGTTTTAAGTTTGATGGATCAAAATCCACTTCCTGCATTGCCTTGTCGATGTCAGTCACGAAATCATCTTCCAACAACTCTCGGCTCGAAACGTTCACGCTTACAAAAGGCTTAAAGTCAGGATAGGCCTCATAAATTCTATTGAAATCTTGCATCGAGCGATTGAGCACATAAACGCCTAATTGAGTAATCAAACCCGAGCGCTCTGCAGCAGGAACAAAATCTGCTGGAGAAATCAGTCCAAGCTTTGGGTGGTTCCAGCGAACAAGCGCCTCGAACCCGATCGTTGATCTATCGGCCAAGTTTACAATCGGTTGATACACAACATTGATAACGCCGTGTTCGAGCGCTGATTTTAGATCATCAACCAATAAACTGGTATCGTCTTTGCCCGTTCTGAACGCAGGGCGGAATGGTTCAATGCGATCACCGCCCAAGCGTTTTGCATGAAGTGTTGCCAATTCAGCATCGCGCATCAGCAAGTCAGGCTGCGTTTGATCTTTAGTCCAGGTGGCAATGCCCATGGATGAAGTTAGTTTTATTTCCTGCCCTGCAAAATCAATAGGAGCACGCAACGTCCTGCGAACAGAATCAGCAAAAGTTGCAATTCTGTCCGGTTCTGTTTCTGACAGGAGTAATATCACAAATTGATCGCCGCCGATCCGCGCAATCGAGTCGGATGACCCTAATACCCGGCTAACGCGGCGCGCAACTGTCAGAAGAATTGTGTCGCCAACTGCAAACCCAACCCGTGTGTTAAAATCTCTAAAAGCATCAATATTGATATGAATTACGGATGGTCTCATAGCCATTCCACGATTGGCCAGCTGCATGATTGTGTCCAACCGATTGACGAATAATTCGCGATTTTCCAGTCCGGTCAAATTGTCTCGAACCGCATCTTGCAAAAGCCGCGTCTCAGCATTTTTTGCATCAGTTATGTCCGAAAGAGTTCCAATGCAGCGCATTACCTCACCATTGATGCCAAGCACAGGACGGCCCTTTAGACGGAACCAGTGATAATGCCCATCATCGCCGCAAATTCTAAACGACTGAGAGATTCTGCCGCGCTTATGTTCAAGTACGCTTTCCAGAGTTGACTGAAAGCGCTCTCTGTCATTGGGGTGAATCAGATTGCGCATTTTTTGCAAAGGCCCATTAATCTGGGCAGGTGATATGCCTAAGGTCTCCGATAAACCTGGCCCCGCGTAAATCGCGTCTTTTCCAATTTCCCAATCCCACAAGATATCGCCAGAACCTGCCAGAGCAAGGGCCTGTCGCTCTGCGTCACTAACGAGGCCTTGCGCCAATGCGCCACCGGAAAAGGCGTTCTGCAAAATCGTAAAGGCAATAAGGAGAACAATCAGTACGAGGCCACCGACCAGTGCAGGTTGAATAATATCATTGGAAAGGCGTCCAGTAACCGTCAGCCAACATCCGATAAGCCACGCTATTGTTAAAATCCAGATTGGGATTAGCATGATCGCACGATCATCGCGTTTGTAGGCAAGATGCAATATCACCAGACTTGCTGCCGCCACTGTCGCAGCAAATGAAAGTCGGGCTAGTCCTGCCGCGATTTTTGGATCGAACAAGACAACACCAAGTAAGATGCTGAGCGATAAGAGCCATGCGACCACGATAAAGGTATAATTTCTGTGCCATCGGTTAAGCCGCAAATACGCATAGGTGAAAACCAACATGCTTATTGCAAGAAATACTTCCGCGCCCGCTCGCCATACCGGTTCACTGGCCTGGGTAATGGATACCACTTTGTCCCAAAAGCCAAAGTCAACGCAGACATAAGCAAGAACGCTCCAGGCAAGCGCCGCTGTTGCGGGAAAAATTGCAGTTCCTTTGACGAAAAACAGAATGGTCAGGAAAACTGCCAGCAAACCAGAAATTCCCAGCACGATCCCGCGATATAACGTCAGGCTGTTGACTGTGTCTTTATAGGCAGAAGGCTCCCACAAAACCAAACGGGGCAGTTTATTCGTTTTCAATTCCGCAATAAGTGTAATCACAGCGCCAGGGTTTAGCGTTATCAAAAACACGTCCGCTTCACGGTCTTCCTGGGCTTCCAAGGAAAAGCCTTCACTTGGTGTAATTGCTTTAATACGCTGGGTATCCAGATCAGGAGACATGATACCGCTATTCACCTGCCTATAATGGGGCGCAACGATTAAACGGTCGATTTGTTCATTGGTGTCATTGGCAAGCGCAAATACATACCAATTGGATTCGCCTTCGGCATTTTGCGGACGGATTTCAACACGGCGTACAATTCCATCGGGGTCAGGCGCAGTGGAAACCTTCAAGCTTCCTTCGACACCGCGATACCAATCGCCAGTATTGGTAATATCAATAGCTTTGAGTTCTTTCGAGACGCTGACGGGCTCAACAGCCAGAGCTGATTGAAGTCCCATTGCCAACGCCATAGCAAATGCCAAGCATATCATCGTACAACGAAGGATATGATGAAAGGTATGTTTCAAGGGTACCGTCTTGTTTATCATTTCGGATTTTATAGCCCTTAAACACCATGTGCCAAAGCTTTAATTGCAGCAAGTCCCAACATCTTCTGGAAATTGCAAAGGCTTACTCGGCGGCTTTTGACTGTGGGATCCCAAGTGATTTCGAAATAGCATCAATATCCATCACTTTTGAGGTGCTTCCCACCACCGAAAGGGTAGGCACACTTTCGCAAAATAACCGCCCAGCTAATTCCCGAAGACGCTCTGCTGAAATCGCTTCCAACCGCTCCATAAGTTCCTGATTGGATATCGTCCGCCCAAAAAGCAGCAATTGCCTTGCAATTGTGCCTGCCCTTGCAGCTGGGCTTTCCATGCTCATCATTAAACCGGCTCTGATTTGCGCGCGAGCGCGATCAGCCTCTTGTTCTGTGATATCTTCAGAAGCTCTTTTCAACTCATCCAGCAGGACCGGCATCAATTTTGGCAAATCATCATCGCCTGTTGCAGCATTGATGCCGAAGACGCCTGTGTCAGAAAACCCCCAATGGAAAGCATAGACAGAGTAACAATATCCGCGTTTTTCCCGTATCTCTTGGAACAGTCTGGACGACATGCCGCCGCCAAGAATCATGGACAAAAGCTGCGAAGCGTAAAAGTCTTTGGCCTGATAAGCGCGTCCCTCAAATCCAAGAACAATCTGGGTCTCAGTGGTGTCGCGATTAATCATCGATTGCCCACCCACATATTTTGCGGGCTCTGGTGTGTCGCTGATCTCGCTTCCATAGTCCTGGTACAAATCTTCAATCTGTGAAAGCAGCTTTGTGCTATCGATTTTACCTGCCGCTGCAATGATCATATTGGGCGCGCGATAATGCTTGCCGAGGTATGAGTTGAGGTCGTCACGGGAGAAGCCGTTCACTGTTTCAGGCGTGCCTAAAATCGGACGCCCAATTGGCTGGCCACCATAGGCAGCGTTTTGAAACATATCAAAAACCAGATCGTCAGGAAGATCATTTGCTGCGCCGATTTCCTGAAGAATGACGTGTTTTTCACGGGTCATTTCTTTGGAGTCAAACAATGAGTTTTTCAAAATATCATGGAGAACATTCATCCCCATTTCGATATCATCACTCATCATTCTTGCATTATAAGCAGTTGTTTCAACACTTGTTGCTGCGTTGATATCGCCGCCAACATTTTCAATTTCTTCGACTATTTCCCGTGCATTGCGTGTTTTCGTACCTTTAAAAGCCATATGCTCCAAAAGATGCGCAATGCCATGCTCGTTGACGAGTTCATTGCGCGCACCAGCTTTTACCCAGGTGCCAAAAGCAACGGTTTCCAAATGGGGCATATGATTGAATGCAACGGTTAAGCCATTGCTCAGTTTTGTAACTTCAATACTCATCGCGTTTTGGCTTTTAACCTCCCTGATAGAACACCGAAAAAGTGTCTATCCTGTTCCAATCTATTGCACGTTGCTTTCGCGGTTACATATTCATCATCGATAAAATATGTTGTTTCAGCACTGCTTCGTCATTTTCTATCACATCGAACAACTCTTTGCGTGTCATCAAATCGCCCTGCCATTTGGGTAGATCAGGATGGATACCGCTTGCAGCCTTCACTGCATCTGGAAACTTGGCTGGATGCGCAGTTGCAAGCGTCACCATCGGCGTTGATGCATGTGCAAATTCTCGGGCAACTTTCAGTCCAACAGCAGTATGTGGATCAAGCAGATAGCCTGAGGCTTCCAAAGTTTTCTTTATTTCCGCCGCAGTTTGCGCCTCATCACAGCGCCCAGCAGAAAACTCGTCTGCGATAGTTTGATAGGCCGCTTGCGGAATGGTGAAAGAGCCCGATTGCTTTAGCCCATCCATCATTCTTGCGACTGCATCGCCATCACGATTGCTTGCAGTAAACAATAACCGTTCGAAATTGGAAGAAACCTGAATATCCATAGATGGTGAAATGGTAGGAGAAACCCCAGTCACCTCATACCGCATCGTATCCATGCAACGCGCCAAAATATCATTGCTGTTGGTTGCGATGATCAAACGGTCGATTGGCAGACCCATGCGTTTGGCAACATAGCCGGCAAAAATATCACCAAAATTGCCTGTTGGTACGCTGAACGAAATCTTTCGATGGGGTGCGCCAAGAGCGGTGGCAGCAACGAAATAATAGACAACCTGCGCCATAATACGCGCCCAGTTAATCGAGTTAACCCCGGACAACTGAACATCGTCTCTAAATTTATGATCGTTGAACAACGCTTTAACCAAAGCCTGACAATCGTCAAAATTACCTTTGACCGCCAATGGGTGAACTGCATTATCATTAATTGTCGTCATTTGACGACGCTGAACTTCTGATACCTTTCCATCAGGAAACAAAATGAACATTTCCGTGTTCTTTTTGCCCTTGAAGGCATCAATGGCAGCTCCACCTGTATCACCTGATGTAGCACCGATGATGGTGGCCCGTTCGTTCTTCAACGTAAGAACATGGTCCATCAATCGGGCCAATAATTGCATGGCCACATCTTTGAAAGCCATTGTCGGGCCGTGAAATAATTCCAAGATAAATTGGTTTGGCGCAACCTGAACCAAAGGTGTCACGGCCTCATGGCGAAATGTTTTGTAAGCATCATCCACCATCGCGTTAAAATCTGCGGTGGCAATTTGACCTTCAACAAAGGGAGCAAGAACGATTTTGGCGACTTCGGCGTAGGGTTTTCCAGCCATTTTCGCAATAACAGTTTTGTCAAGAACAGACCAAACATCGGGAACATACAGTCCGCCGTCACGTGCCAGTCCTTGCAGCAATACATCATTAAACTCTAAAACCGGGGCACTGCCACGGGTACTAACATATTTCATAACGCGTCTCTAAAGTCTGATGGCTGCACTTGATAGGATGCTATTTGATTTCACTAACGGTAGGCGGGCGGAGGCTCAAAGTTTTTTAATACACCTAAGTTTCTGTCTTTTAGACATATTAAAGCCATGCTGCAATAAAACTTGGCAGATTGATGCAGGATTGCCTGTAATATTTATTTGCTATGGCAAAAAACACAGGAAAATCGTTGATTTAATTTTCTAGCTTCGCAATTTTGCCGACAAGCTGTTATAGACAGCTCTGGAAATTGAGAGCAGCGCGTTTTGCGTCCCGCTGATGGGAGCTACAAACGGTTGGAATGGTGGATGGGGTAGAGTGCCGTTGCATCAACGGAAATAAACCCACAATGTAATTGCGTAACTTGGATGCGGACAACTAATGGAATTTTCAGTACAACGACATTCGCCTAAAACGGCAAAAATGCCAATCGCTTCTCGTAGGTGTATTATTGCTGCGGTGGCTGGCCTGTTTTTGGCGTCTTGCAATTCTTCTGGCACCAATAACGTCGATGATGCGTTGAATGTGACACCGCAAAACAACCAGCTAGCTTCCAATCAACCTGCCCAAGATACTTATCAGGATCCAAGAGCCTATTGCCCCAAAACAGTGATACGTGCTGGGACTGAGACATATAATGTGTACCCGAAAGGGGTGACGAAGGACGATGAGGGCGCAAGTTCAAAGCTGCTTTATCGCGGTTCGATCACAGAGGTAGTGCGTGAATGTAATTCGGCAGGGACGTTTCTGAACATCCGTGTGGGTGTTCGCGGCCGTTATCTTTCTGGTCCACAGGGAAACACTGGCACGTTTGATATGCCGGTTCGTGTGGCAGTTACCCAAGGCGATGCAGTTTTGTACAGCACATTGCACCAAATTCCAGCTACCTTGCAACCTGGTCAGCAAAACGCCAACTTCGCCTATGTTGACGAGAATATCTCCATTCCCAAGCCAGATTCTGAAAACATCATCATCTATGTCGGCTATGACGAAGGCCCCTATGACACTCAATAAAGTTTGATGTCGGTGACTTCATTTCAAGAAATTGAAAAACGGGCGATTGAGCGCCATGGCGAAGTTTTTGTTGCGCGGATTCAAGGCAAACCAGACGGTGGCGTGCCTGTTAAATATGGTGATACGAATGGCACCCCCGCCGCCGCTTACTCCTTCTGAACTAACGAAAATCCCCGATCACCGTTGGCTATCCATGGCAACAAACTGCATCTTTTGTTCCGGATTTAACTGGCGGGTAGTCAATGCCAAATGGGACGGATTTGAAGAGGCCTTTGAAGGATTTGATCTGGGGAGGTGGATATTTTCAAACGAGGACGATCTTGGGCGATTGGTTTCAGATACAAGAATTATTCGCAATGGCATGAAGATTAAAACCGTTCCGGAAAACGCACGATTTTTTGGAGAAATCTCAAAAGAATATGGTTCAGTTGGCGCTTGGATCGGCAATTGGCCTTCAACAGATCAAATTGGGCTAATGGATCAATTGCACAAACGAGGTTCGCGCCTTGGAGCGATGACGGGTCAATATTTTCTGCGGTTTATGGGCAAGGATTGTTTCATTCTCTCGCGGGACGTGACAGCGGCTCTTGTGAGAGCAGGGGTCGTTGACAAATATCCAACGTCCAAAAAGGCACGGCTGGCAACGCAGTCGGCTTTCAATAAATGGATGGACGAAAGCGGTTTGGGACTGACTGCGATTTCACGAACTTTGGCCCATTCACTCGACGGTTAAGAGATTTTTTCTCAAAGCAGAAATAAAAAATACAACTTTATCAAACCCATCAACTCTTCCTTAACCCTGTTCAGTAACCATAGGTGCCTGTTTAGTAACAAGTACAGGTGAGCCATGAGTGTATTGAGTCTGGCCGATATTCGTCCTTTTGAAAAATCAAACGGGCATGTTGGAAATAAAAATGCGAAACATCCTGCTTGGATGAATTCGATCATCAAAGGGGACTGCGTTGCAGCCCTTGAGAAACTTCCTGAAAATGCGGTCGATGTGATCTTCGCTGATCCGCCATACAATCTTCAGCTTGAGGGCAATCTTCATCGCCCTGATCAATCCATGGTCGACGCTGTTGATGACGATTGGGACAAGTTTTCCGATTTTGCTGCCTATGATGCTTTTACCAGAGCTTGGTTGATGGCTGCACGCCGGGTATTGAAACCCAATGGCACGATTTGGGTTATCGGCTCCTATCATAATATTTTCCGCGTTGGAACTGTCTTGCAGGACCTTGGCTACTGGGTTCTCAATGATGTCATCTGGCGCAAGTCCAACCCGATGCCAAATTTTCGCGGTCGTCGTTTCACCAATGCCCATGAGACCATGATTTGGGCCTCTCGCGACCAAAATGCCAAGCAATATACGTTCAATTACGAAGCTATGAAAATGGCCAATGACGAAGTGCAGATGCGCTCCGACTGGTTGTTCCCGATTTGCACGGGCCATGAGCGTTTGAAGAATGAAGAGGGCACCAAAGTCCATCCGACGCAAAAACCCGAAGCCTTGTTGCACCGCGTTTTGATGTCTTCGACCAAGCCAGGCGATGTCATTCTTGATCCGTTCTTTGGCACAGGCACGACTGGCGCTGTCGCCAAGAGGCTTGGGCGTAATTTTGTCGGCATTGAACGCCAGCAGGATTATATCGATGCAGCAACTGCGCGCATTGCAGCTGTTGAGGTGATCGACAAGCCAACGCTCGCTGTTACAACTGGAAAACGCGCTGAGCCGCGGGTTGCTTTTGGCGCATTGATTGAATCTGGTTTGCTTGAAGCTGGAACCATCCTTACGGATACAAAGAAACGCTGGAAAGCGACGGTGCGCCTCGATGGCTCCCTTGAAATGGACGGCGAAAGCGCTTCAATCCATCGCATGGGTGCCAAAGTGCAAGGCCTTGATGCCTGCAATGGCTGGACATTCTGGCATTATGAAGACGCTGGAAAACTGCTGCAGATCGATGAAATTCGCAAGAAATACCGCAAGGAAGTCCTCCCTGCGGGAGCGTAAAAACAGAATACGCCCCTGAACCAGGCAAAGTCTCGTTGGTTAGCCTAATCCGGCTGCCTATGAGCGCAATAAAAAAGGCGATCCTTCTTAGGGTCGTCTTTTTTACTTGAACCTCAGTTGCTCGATATCCCTCGCCAATTGCCCTGGCGATGTGAATAAAACCGCTTGCCAACCATGTGCTTTGGCAGCTTTGATATTTGCCGGATTGTCATCAATGAAAAACGTGGCTTCTTTTTTAAGATCAAATGAATTGGTGTGAAGTTCGTAGATGGCTGCGTCTGGCTTTATAAGTTTGACATCGCCGGAAACAGTGACACCGCGTGGGCGTTTTAAGAACGGGTAGATTTCCTGTGCTTCTCTAAACGTGTCTGAAGAAAAATTGGTCAACATTGTCAGATCTTTACCGCCATCAATGAACTGCTCAAAAATCGCAACTGTACCTGAATAGGAATAGGGGACCATATCCCTCCAGTTCCGGCGAAAAGCGCGGATCAAATCAGTATGTTCTGGATATTGATCAATCAACAAGGCTTCTGCATCAGGCCAGCTACGCCCGCGATCCTGTTCAAAGTTCCATTCTGATGTGCAGACATTGTCAAAAAACCAGCGCCGTTCGGTATCGTCAGGGATTAGTTTCTTGAATGGAATTTCAGGATCATAATGGATCAGGACGCTGCCAATATCGAATACAATATGCTCAATGGGTGTCGTCATTTTTTATCCTTGAATGCTTCCGGCAAGGCGACTGATATCGCCTTTTTCATCACAGTCGGCAATGCCTCGTCGCCAAGATCCTTTTGCGGAACCCACCAGCCACCCTCAGTTAGAGTTTTAGGCTCGGCCACCAAAACGGACCAGACTTCCAATTCCAAATGAAAATGCGTGAAGGTATGTTTCGCAGTGCCACATCGTTTCCATTCCGCGTTAAACGGTAAAGCTTGTTCGCCCAAATGGCCATCCTGTCTGGCGGCCCATTGGGTTCCCGGAACTTCACTCATGCCGCCCAAAAGGCCACTGTCGATCCGCTTTTGCAAGAAGAGCTCGCCACTTTTATTGAGAATTACAAATGCTGCCCCGCGTCTCAAAGGCTTTTCTGCTTTGGGTAATTTTACCGGAAACGTCTCTTGGTTTCCTTCTAAGTGGGCGGCGCAGGATGAGCCAACTGGACACAATGAACAGGCCGGTTTTTTAGGGCTGCATAAGCTTGCGCCCAAATCCATCATTGCTTGGGCAAAGTCACCTGGACGCTCGACGGGAAGCAAGTTGGACACTAAGCCGCGAACCTGACCTTTTACTTTGGGAACAGGTTCTGTGAGCGAATATTGTCGAGTAATGACGCGTTCAATGTTTCCATCCACCACAGCGGCGGGCTGTTTAAAGGCAATCGCTGATATTGCAGCAGCAGTATAATCGCCAATGCCAGGGAGCTTTTTTAACGCATCATAGGATTGCGGGAAAATGCCTTCATATTCATCTGAAACGATCTCGGCGCATTTCTTCAAATTTCGCGCACGCGAATAATAGCCCAGCCCAGCCCAAGCTTTCATGACATCTTCTGTCTCTGCCACAGCAAGGTCATCGACACTCGGCCAGAGAGAAAGGAATTTGAGATAATAATCACGAACTGTTGCTACCTGCGTTTGTTGCAGCATTATTTCAGATAGCCAAACATGATAGGGGTTCGGCAACGCACCAGCCTTGCTTTTTGCGGGTGGAACACGCCAAGGCAAAACCCGAGCATGATGATCATACCATTGGAGCAGATCGGTTGAAAAATCTGCCTTGCTTGTCATAGGTTTAATCTCGGGGTTTTGTGGTGTATTCATATGAGCAACTGTAACAGCCGTTCATCTGCATTTAGGCAAGCAATCCGTGTCATCAACAGATAAAGATAAAAATCTCCGCCCATTGCCTATTCCTTTGAGGGAAAGAACAAGGGCAAAACATGTCTCGGAATTCGCTGCGTCCATCTTGAAGGACGTTATCGGAAGACGGACTGGCATGACTATGGATCTGATTGCCGGTTGGGAAGATATTGTTGGCGATGCCTATTCCTCTTGTACAATGCCCGAAAAAATTATCTGGCCTAAGCGGTCTTCAGATGCAGACCCATTTCAGCCCGGCGTTTTGGTTGTTGCCTGTGATGGCGCCAAAGCATTGTTTTTTCAACATGAAACGGGACAAATTCTGGAGCGATTAAATCTGTTTTTTGGCTTTATTGCGATTGAGAAGATCAAGCTGGTTCAAAAGCCTGTTGCCAAAGCGCTGCCAAAGCGCATCATTCCAAAAGTGCTGGATCAAAGCGAGAAAGAGCGTTTGGGTGATGTGTTAAACCAAATTGATGACCCAAAATTACGCCAGAAGCTTGAAAAATTTGGGCGAGGCGTCATTTTGAGAAATAAGAATTCGAAATGATGCCACAAAACTGGTTCAGCTCAGGTTCAGGGACAATGCGTTAAACATCATAACAATATGTTGAGTGGTGTCTCGGTTTATCTGGACCCACAACTGGTATAAGTATTTCGAATCCATATATAATGCTAAAGCGTTGTAAAATCGGTCCTAAGGAGTTTTCATGAGTATCTCGCGTCGTAATATTCTGCTTTCATCAACTGCTCTCATCGCCACTGGTACTGCAGGTTGGCTGCTTGGAGCGTCCGAAACTGTGGATTTGGTAAGCAAAGCTCAGGCGCAAAACCTGTCTGATCTGATGGAAGCTGGCCCGATGGGCGACGTTTTTTTAGGCGATGAGAACGCCCCTGTGACGATTATTGAATATGCATCCATGACTTGCCCTCATTGCGCAAGTTTTCATGAGACGATTTTGCCTTCTTTGAAAGAGAACTACATCGACAAAGGCAAAGTAAAGATGATTTTCCGCGAGTTTCCCCTCGATCCTCGTGCTTATGCCGCCTCCATGTTGGCCAGATGTGCAGATAACGACTTCTTTTTCCCGATGATTGATGTGTTGTTCAAACAGCAAAGCGTATGGGCAAGAGCTGAAGATCCACGTCCACCGTTGCTCCAAATTGCCAAATTGGCAGGTTTTACACAGGAGAGCTTCGAGGAGTGCTTGAAAAATCAGGAGCTTCTCGACAATGTGAATTCAACACGAAAAAAAGCGGCTGAAGTGTATGGCGTCTCGGGAACGCCATCCTTCTTTATTAATGGCGAAAAATACAGTGGTGCAATATCCGTTGAAGGATTGTCTGAGGCTATCGACGCCCAGCTTTAGTACCTCCAAGCGCTGGAGAGGGTACGATTATGCCTTCTTCTCGCTGTTGTCAGCCGAAAATAGTGGCCGCATCCTTAGTCATTCAGGTCTGCGGCCATGAAATTTAATAAATTACGCCTTTTGGGCTTCAAATCCTTTGTCGAGCCAACAGAATTTCTGATTGAATCAGGACTGACAGGCGTTGTCGGGCCAAATGGTTGCGGTAAATCCAACCTTGTTGAAGCACTGCGCTGGGTAATGGGTGAAAACTCATACAAAAACATGCGCGCCTCTGGCATGGACGATGTAATTTTCTCCGGTTCAGGCAATCGCCCTTCGCGCAATTCTGCTGAAGTCGGGTTGTTTCTGGACAATTCGGATAGAAAAGCTCCGGCTGCGTTTAACGATGCGGATGAATTGCAAATCACGCGCCGTATCGAACGTGAATCTGGCTCAGTTTACCGCATAAATGGCAAAGATGTGCGTGCCAAAGATGTGCAATTGCTGTTTGCAGATGCGTCAACAGGTGCGCGTTCCCCATCTATGGTCGGGCAAGGCAGAATTGGTGAATTGATTTCAGCCAAACCACAGGCTCGCCGCGCACTGCTTGAAGAAGCTGCCGGCATTTCTGGATTGCACTCACGTCGCCATGATGCGGAACTGCGTCTGCGTGCTGCAGATCAAAATTTGGAGCGTCTGGAAGACGTTATTGCTCAGTTCGATAGCCAGTTGGACAGCTTGAAACGGCAAGCACGGCAAGCCAACCGCTATCGCTCGATCTCTGATGATATTCGTAAATCCAGCGGATTGGCTTTTCACCTGCGTTGGAGCGCTGCCAAATCAGCAGAAGCCGACGCAGAAAGCAAACTATCAGCAGCAACCAAAACCGTTGGTGAACGCGCTCAGTTTCAGACAGAGGCCGCTAAGGCTCAGGGAATTTTGTTCCATAAAATGCCTGCTCTTCGTGAGGCAGAAGCAAGTGCAGCAGCAGCTTTACAGCGTATAACGATTGCCAGAAATCAGGTGGATGAAGAAATTCGCCGTTTGGCAGCCCGCAAAACCGAACTTGAAAACCGCATCAATCAGTTGCAGCAGGATATCAGCCGTGAAGAGACGATGGTGTCTGAAAACACGGATATGCTCAAGCGGCTTGACGAAGAAGAAAACGAGCTGACCCGGCAGTCCAATCTGGTCACAGAAACAGAAGCTACATCAAAAACCCGTCTTGAAGCTGCAGCGCAAAAACTCGGGATTAGCGAAAAAGCGCTTGGGGATCTGACGACAAAAGTTGCTGAAGAGACGACCAGAAAATCACTACTAGAGCGTAATATCAAAGATGCTAGTGATCGTCGTCGCCGCATCTCTGAACAGATGGAGCGCGTTGACACTGAAATGCGCGAAGTGGTTGCCCAAATCAGCAAATTTGCTGGCCATGAAGACATTAGAAGCCGCGCTGATTTGCTTGAAAAGCGGGTTGCTGACAGTGAAGGCGATTTGCTGTCTGCAGAAAAAGCAGCAGAAACTGCTGAACAGGCAGAACGCGAAATGCGCGCACCTTTAGCGGTTCATCGCGAAAAAATAGGCGCTATCGAAACTGAAGCAAGAACGCTTAATCGCATTTTAAACCAAGGTGGCCAAGACCTGTTCGCAGCTGTTGTAGAGAAAATCACAGTCGAGCCAGGCTTTGAAAAAGCCCTTGGCGCAGCGCTTGGCGAGGACCTTGATGTCTCAACGGACGCGGCAGCTCCCGTTCGTTGGAAAATACTGGAAGGTGAATTTTCCGGTTTGGAAATGCCAGCTGGCATGAAGCTTCTAAGTTCTGTGGTTCAAGGCCCGAAAGAGCTTTCCCGCCGTCTGTCTCAAATTGCTATCGTAGAACAGGCACGCGGGAACGAGCTGCAAAAACTATTGGTGCAAGGCCAGCGTCTTGTCTCAGTTGAGGGTGATCTTTGGCGTTGGGATGGTTACCAAGCCTCCAGTGAAGCGCCGACGGCGGCAGCTCAACGTCTTGCACAAAAGAACCGCTTGGCGGAGCTCGATAGCGAGGCAATTGCGGCAACTGGAGAATTGCGCGTTGCCGAAACCGCCTATGAAACATCAAAACAAGCTGCAGCCAGCGCAGCAGAAAACACCCGTGCTATTCGTGAAAATTGGCGTATCGCCCAAAAAGAACTGGGTGATATTCGCGACGAAATCAGTACAGCTGAACGCGCAGCCAGCCAGTTCACCTCTCGCAAGTCTGCACTTGAAGAAGCTAAAAATCGTTTATCAGTTGATGCGCAGGAAGCCTTGGCAACCGTTAGCGATGCTGAAGCGCAATTAGCCAGCGTGTCAGATGTCGGCGCATTGGAGCAAGAACTTAATACCCTGCGCACCACTGTTGCCCAAGACCGTGCCCATATGGCGGAAGTTCGCGCCGAGTTTGAAGGCCTTTCCAGAGATGCGGAAGCAAGGGGCCGCCGTCTTGAGACGATTAAAGTCGAGCGTGAAAACTGGCAGCGCCGCGTTGAAAATGCTTCCAAGCAAATTGCTCAACTTACCAAGCGCAGTAAAATGACCACGATAGAACTTGCGGGCATTGAAGATACGCCTGAGCAAGTTGACGACAAACGCCGAGAGCTTTCACGTCAGGTGGAAGATGCTGAACTTACCCGCAAAGAGGCGGCTGATAAGCTTGCCGAAGCAGAAAGCAACCTTGCTGAGGCAGACAAATTGGCCAAGGATGCAATTGTTGCACTGTCTGAATCGCGTGAAGCAAGTGCGCGAGCAGAAGAGCGTTTGAACGCAGCAAAAGAACGCCGTGAAGAAGTTGAGGCCCGAATCATCGAAGAGATGGAGTGTCAGCCGCACCAGACTTTGGCCTTGGCGGAATTAGCAGACGGCGAAGAGCTGCCGCCTTTGGCATCTGTTGAAGCCAAATTGGAAAAGCTGAAAAGCGAGCGCGAGCGGCTGGGTGCGGTCAACTTGCGCGCTGAGTTTGAACAAACAGAAATATCTGAACAGCGCGAAGCGTTGATTGCTGAACGCGATGATTTGATTGAAGCCATTCGTCGGTTGCGCTCTGGCATTGGTAGTTTGAACAAGGAAGGGCGTGAGCGCCTGTTGGAAGCATTTGACGTGGTCAATGCACAGTTCCAGCGTTTGTTTACGCATTTGTTTGGCGGCGGAACTGCCGAGTTACAACTTATCGAATCGGATGACCCGCTGGAAGCTGGCCTTGAAATTCTTGCTCGCCCGCCCGGTAAAAAGCCACAAACTATGACGTTGTTATCCGGTGGTGAGCAGGCGCTAACCGCGATGGCGCTGATCTTCGCAGTTTTCTTGACCAATCCTGCACCTATTTGTGTGCTGGATGAGGTCGATGCACCACTGGACGATCACAATGTTGAGCGTTTCTGTAATTTGATGGATGAAATGTCGGCTTCAACCGACACACGTTTTGTCATCATTACCCACAATCCCATCACCATGGCCCGAATGAACAGGCTGTTTGGTGTTACTATGGCTGAGCGCGGCGTTAGCCAATTGGTCTCAGTTGATCTTGAGCAGGCTCAGGAAATTCGAGATGCAGGGTAAAATTTCGAATAGACCGCTTATTTGTTCAATATAAAACTCGCAACTGGTGCTATCGACGGTTTTTCAGCCGTTTATTACTAAATTGGGGCTTGCAATTTAGTGCCGCATCGCGGCATTTGTGCGAAAGAATAATTTCGGGGAGCACTCGCCACCATGGCTAAGTGGGTCTACACATTTGGCGCTGGTTTGGTTGATGGAGATGCCTCCATGACCGCTCTTTTGGGCGGCAAAGGCGCAAACTTGGCAGAAATGTCTGTAATGGGATTGCCTGTACCACCGGGATTTACCATTTCGACAGATGTGTGCAGCTATTTCTACGCAAATAACAAGACGCTTCCACCAGAACTTGATGATCAATTGGCTGCCGCCATCGCCGGAATTAACAAAGCGACGGGCCGTGAGTTTGGCAATCCTGAAAATCCGCTTCTTGTGTCAGTTCGTTCCGGATCACGAGCATCTATGCCGGGCATGATGGATACCGTTCTCAATCTTGGCATGAATGATAAAGCTGTCGAGATATTTGCAGAAAAAACCGGCGATGCGCGATTTGCCTATGACAGTTATCGCCGCTTCATTCAGATGTATGCGGATGTGGTGCTAGGCGTTGATCATGACTTCTTTGAAGAAGTTCTGGATGACGCAAAAGACGTCAATGGATATGAAAACGATACCGAATTGACAGCAGATGACTGGCAAAAAGTTATCGCTCGCTACAAGGAAGTTATCGAAGAAGAGCTCGACGAGCCGTTTCCTCAAGATCCCCATGAACAATTGTTGGGCGCTATTAAAGCAGTTTTTTCATCCTGGATGAACCAGCGGGCTGTAATCTATCGCAGCATCAACCGTATTCCATCTAATTGGGGAACAGCGGTGAGCGTTCAGGCGATGGTTTTTGGCAATATGGGCGAGGATTCGGCTACAGGCGTAGCCTTTACCAGAAATCCTTCTACCGGTGAAAACGCGCTTTATGGCGAGTTCCTTGTTAATGCTCAGGGCGAGGACGTGGTGGCGGGCATTCGCACTCCCCATGATTTGACCGAGAAGGCACGGCTGGAGGCTGGTTCGAATAAGGCATCGCTGGAAAAACTGATGCCCGAAGCTTTTGACGAGCTAAACGCTGTTGCGTCAAAACTAGAAGCCCATTTCCGAGACGTCCAAGATGTAGAATTTACGATTGAACGTGGTAAACTGTGGATGCTCCAAACCCGTTCAGGCAAACGCACTGCCAAAGCAGCCATGCGTATTGCTGTCGATATGGCTGAAGAAGGGTTGATCACCAAAGAAGAAGCAGTTTGCGCCATCGAGCCCGGTTCTCTTGATCAATTATTACATCCAACGATTGCTGATGGTGCTGTCAGAACGATCATCGCAACTGGTTTGCCTGCATCTCCGGGAGCCGCGACAGGGGAGATCGTCTTCAATCCTGATGAAGTTGAAGGGCTTAAAAATCAGGGCAGGGACATCATTCTTGTTCGTGTTGAAACCAGCCCCGAAGATATTCACGGCATGAATGCAGCTCAAGGGATTTTAACCCAGCGCGGTGGTATGACCAGCCATGCAGCGGTGGTTGCTCGCGGCATGGGTAAACCCTGTGTTTCTGGCGCGGGAATGATCAAAGTTGACTACCACAAAGGTGAATTATCGTGCCAGGGGCGCGTGTTTAAAAAAGGCGACATCATTACGATCGATGGTGGCAAGGGCCAGGTTTTGGATGGCCGCGTGCAGATGCAGCAACCAGAGCTTTCAGGCGCATTTGGTGTTATAATGGGCTGGGCGGATGAAATCCGTCGCATGAAAGTCCGTACAAATTCTGATACGCCAAAAGAAGCAAAAGCTGCTCACTCATTTGGTGCAGAGGGTATCGGACTTTGCCGAACAGAACATATGTTCTTTGAAGAAGACCGGATAAGAATCGTCCGCGATATGATCATTGCCGATACCGAGCTTGAGCGACGTGAGGCGTTGGATAAATTGCTTCCCATGCAGCGCAACGATTTCATTGAGTTGTTTGAAATCATGGCCGGAATGCCAGTGACGATACGCTTGCTGGATCCGCCATTGCATGAGTTTTTGCCTCATGAAGAAAGCGACATTATTCAAGTTGCGCAAAGCATGGGGATTGATCCTGAAAAATTGAAAAGCCGTTCAACAATCTTGCACGAATTTAACCCGATGCTCGGCCACCGTGGATGCCGCCTATTGATCTCATACCCAGAGATAGCAGAAATGCAGGCCCGCGCGATCTTCGAGGCTGCGATTGAGGCTGGACGCCGAGCAGGCTCAAAAGTAATTCCAGAAATCATGATACCGCTGGTTAGCCTCAAGCGTGAGTTGGACTATGTGAAAGCAACAATTGATGCTGTAGCCAAACAGGTAGCTGAAGAAAAAGGCGAAGAGATTGAGTATCAGGTTGGTACGATGATTGAATTGCCACGCTCTGCAATCAGGGCAGGTGAAATTGCCGAAGCCGCAGAGTTTTTCTCATTTGGTACCAATGACTTGACCCAGACGACATTTGGCATTTCCCGCGATGACGCCACACAATTCATTCCTACTTATGAAGCAAAAGGAATTGTTGATCGCGATCCGTTCATTTCGCTCGATCTGGATGGTGTAGGCGACTTGATGAGAATCGCAACCGAACGTGGCAGGGTTACCCGTGAGAACTTGGTGTTAGGCATTTGCGGGGAGCATGGCGGCGATCCTGACTCGATTAATTTTTGCGAGAGCATAGGGCTAAACTATGTTTCCTGTTCACCTTTCCGCGTGCCAATTGCGCGCCTTGCAGCGGCCCAAGCAACAATCAAATACGGCAAATAAAACGTCTCAACGCCTATTTAATGTTATTGAGATGTTAGGCTTTCGCATGTTGGCATCACGGACAGGATATTGGCGAATGACCATGTGAAGTTTGCCAATTGTTGGGATACGTCTGCTTCTTCAAAAACATTGATCTCGGTTCCTTCTTGGTTCAAAACCAAAAAGACAAGGCGCATGCCGTCCTTGTCACGGCATAAGATGGCCGCTGCTCCATTTGCTTCTTCGCCAATCAGTATAGCTGGGAATTTAAAGAGAAAGCGGCATTCAGAAACTTCAAATCCCAATAACTGTTCGATATCAGAAAGTGAGTTGGGCAATTCTGATCTTCCGGTCATCGGAGTATTGGATGTCAGGTTCACTATTTGCTCGGGCAATTGGCCTTGAGCAGAAGAAATGTCTCTTGTGTGGACAGTCATGGTCGCCTCCATTGTTTCGAGTTAGATGAACAAAAAGACATGGCGAGTTTGCGTTTAAAAAGCGGCGAATACTTCACAAATGTTTTCGTCTTGAAACATTGAGATGTGAGATTAAGCCAGCGCTAAGGAATAGAGAGTTGGATAAAAATATGATTCACAAAACCATCCGCATTGGTTTTCCAACAAAGCCTGTATATAAACTGGGTTACTGATCTGTTTTGAAATTGGTTTATTTCGCAATCACTAATAATGGCTGCCATTGCGGTTTGAAAAAGGAGTGCCGAATTGGCGGGCTTTTATGAAAGAAGAAAATCGAAAGCTGCCATCTGGTGCTTGCGTTTAGCCGTTATTGCGGTTCCATTCTTCATTCTCACGATTTTTATGCATCGTAGCGCGAGTATAACTACGCCTCAGGCTTTCTGGTTAATAGCTTTCGGTATTTCCATCCTTCTTGCAAGCCTTGTTTTCGGGCTGCGCGCATCCATTGATCTTTGGGAAAAAGGATACCAAGGCGGCAGAGCGACCGTAAACGGAATAGTGCTTTCCGTTTTGCTGTTGATCCCTTTTGGTATTCAGCTTTCTAACGCGCTTCAATATCCTCAGCTTAGTGATGTTACAACGGATGTGCTTTCACCGCCTGTCTATCTGTCACCTGTTGGCGCAGACAAAGTTGATGAGCCAAAAACTGAATTTGATGATTTGAGCGCTCGCCAAATCGTGTCGTTTTATCCAGAATTGGTTTCCCGCCGTTACAATGCACCTCAAGAGCGTGTTGCCTCCAGTGCCTTGGCGATTTTACAACAATGGGATTGGAAAGTAACAACCAGCAAAAACCTGCCTGTTATTGAGGTTGAGACAGAAAAACCAGAGGGAAGTGAAGAAGAACTTGCGGGAGCTGTTGAACCTGAAACCAATCCCAATGAAGTGCTTGAGGATATGATCATCCAAACAGAAGCAAAATCATTCTTGATGAAACTGCCTTCCTATCAAGTCATTCGTTTGTCATCGAGTGATAACACAACCTTGGTGGACATGCGCTCAGCCAGCTTTTGGGGAAAGCATGACTTTGGAACCAACGCAAAAAACATCTCCCAGTTTCTAGATGCCTTGGATCTATCCTTAGCTGGACTTGCCGGGGAAATCTAACAGCCCTTTGGGCTAAGATTGAGATAGCAAAAAGGGCGCCAAAAGCGCCCTAATCTTAATTCAGAAGATCAATTGGTAAACCAGCGATATTACCACCTGGCAACTGGCTGGTTCTGGTTTCCCGTTTGGTAATTAGAAATTGCCGCAAACAGCTGCTGATAAGGTTCGCAATTATCTGATTGGCAAATATCCTTGATCGTATTCAATTGGTTCTGTGCTGCAGCCACATCACCGATCTGCAACAATGCTTCACCGTAATATTCACGAACCAATGTGTAGGTTGGGTCCACGGCGATGGAGTGCTTATAAAAGGCCATGCCCTTTTCGATCTGGCCGAGTTTGCGGTGCGAAAAGCCCTTCATGTTCAAAATGCGAGCGTCAAGCTGGTCAGGCGCAAGTGCAAAAATCGACAAAGCTTCTTCATATTGTCCAGCATTTGCGTATTCACGGCCGCTTTCAAAAATGCTCTCTTGATCGAGGCTGGCCTTTTTGTCTTCGCATTTTTTTGTTTTTTTGTTGTAGACTTTACCTTGTCTCATGCAGAGCATTTCAGGTGATGGCTTGGCCACAGGTGTTGTTGTTCCGCCACCAGCAGAATATGCCATTCCCGGAAGCGCCAGCGAAATGGCGAATGCCAAAACCGTCTGTTTCAATGTTTTGAAGGTCATATGCATTGTTAGTCTCCCGAATTATTCATTGTCTAGTATACGCATAACGTCGAAAAAAGGTTTCGTTTTGTCGTCAGTCTCTCACAAGATCCGCTTTTGCGCTAATCAACAAAAACTAACAAATTTGTGTTTTCAAATTTTTTGCGCTTCCAAGGGAAAATAACTGCTGGTCAAACTAGGCGTTTCGTCACTTCCAACCATCCGCTTCTCAATAAGATCTTCCATATGGGCAAAAACGGAAAGCGCAGCCGCACCATGCAATCGTTTGTCAGTCTCCTTGTAGATAACTGCTACAATTTCACCAATGGTCCGATCACCTTTTTGAATGCGCTGAAGAATAGCTGCCTCGCGCATTTTTCTGTGGGTGCGAAGAGCGCGCACAAACTCTTTAGCTTTATCCAATTGTCCGCCATGTCCAGGAAGATAACTGGTTTCATCGCGAGCCAGTAATGTCTCAAGGGAATTCATATACTGAACCATATTACCATCGGGCGGCGCGACAATGGAGGTAGCCCATGCCATCACATGATCACCGGAAAACAGTTTATTAGTGCCTTTCAAGGCAAAAGCCATATGGTTTGCCGTATGGCCCGGTGTGAACACGGCTTCAAAAGCAAAGCCATTTCCTTTGATTTCTTCGCCATGAGCAATAATATGATCCGGTTCAAAGTCTTTGTCGCCTGATGCATCAAGAGCGTTAATCTCACCAAGATGCAGTTCACGCGCTGCGCGATGTGGCCCCTCAGCAAAAACAGGTGCTCCGGTTTCTTTTGCTAAACGTCGGGTCAACGGCGAGTGGTCAACATGCGTATGAGTCACCAAAATATGACTGACGGTTTTGCCTTTGATTGCTTTTATCAGAGATTTGAAATGGTCACTGCCGTCTTCAGGACCGGGATCAATCACCGCCACTTCTTTTTTTCCAACTATATATGTATTGGTACCGTGAAAAGTGAAAGGGCCTGAGTTTGGCGCAGTGATGCGAATGATATCATTGCCTAAATCGACAGCCTCCCCATGACGAGGTTCAAACTCTGCTTTAAATGGGATAGTTTGCATCAAAATGACTTAAAAAATTCGTTAATGTTTCCACCATAGTCTGCACGGTTTAGCTTGATTGGCAAACCCAAAACCGGATAAAAGAGGTCATTAGTATCAGTGTTTAAGCTGTTCCACTCCTTAAGGAAAAGAAAATGAACTCTATGAACAACTCTCTCGCGTTGGCGCCAAGCGTCTTTAGCAACACCAAAGGAAAAGCTATCCATTATGCCCTATGGGTTGTTTTCGGTGTCGCTCTATTGGCCGTATCAGCAAAGATACAAGTACCCTTTTGGCCTGTCCCAATGACACTTCAAACATTGGCTGTGATGGGCGTTGCCGCGGCTTATGGTTCACGTATGGGTGTAGCAACAATTCTGGCTTATTTGGCTGCAGGCTTTGCTGGCGCCCCAGTTTTCGCCGGACCAATTGCTGGTCCTGCCTATTTCGCTGGTCCAACAGCAGGCTTCCTTTTGGGTTTTGTAGTAATTGCAGCCATCGTTGGATACGCAGCTGACAAGGGCTGGGCTAAAAACCCTGCAAAGCTCTTTGGAACGATGTTGTTTGCAGATGTACTTTGCTTTGCGCTTGGCTTTATCTGGCTTGGTTTCATGTTTGTATCAGCCAAGACTGGAACAACTTTGGGCGCAGGCGTTGCCTATGGTGTTGTTAACCAATATTTCCTGGCCGATCTGGTCAAGATTGCCGTTGCCGCTCTTGCCGTCCCAGCAATGGCTAAACTGCTTCAAAAGTAATCTGTGTTAAATACACATTAAAGCCCGGCAAGCATTTCGCTTAGCCGGGCTTTTTTACGGTTTGAATTCGAAAATTAGTGGGACAGTTCTTTCATGGCTCCATCAAGGCCTGAAAGGCTCAATGGGAACATCCGTCCGCCGAATAATTTTTGGATCATCTGGGTCGATTGTGTATAGTTCCATGAGCGTTCCTGAACCGGATTGATCCAAACAGCATTCCGCCATTGATCAACCACACGCCGCAACCATACCTCGCCCGGCTCCTCATTCCAGTGTTCAACCGATCCCCCCCGATAAAAAATTTCATATGGGCTCATGGCGGCATCACCCACAAAGATGATTTTGTAATCAGGACCATATTTGTGAAGCACATCAAAGGTTGGGATAACTTCAGAATGTCGTCTGTTGTTATCTTTCCAAACGCCCTCATAAAGGCAGTTATGGAAATAGAAATATTCCAGATGTTTTAATTCTGTGCGTGCAGCAGAAAACAACTCTTCAACGACCTTGACGTGATCATCCATCGATCCACCAATATCAAGAAACAAGAGGACTTTAACGGAGTTTCGGCGCTCTGGGCGCGTCTTCACATCGAGATAGCCATGCTCTGCGGTAGCTTTGATCGTTCCGTTTAAATCCAACTCTTCATGGGCACCTTCGCGAACCCAGCGACGCAAGCGTTTAAGGGCAACTTTGATGTTGCGGGTTCCCAATTCAACATTGTCATCTAGGTTTTTGAAATTGCGCTGATCCCACACCTTGACCGCTTTGCGATGGCGCGATTCGTGCTGTCCAATGCGAACCCCTTCGGGATTATAGCCATAAGCGCCAAAGGGCGAAGTGCCTGCGGTACCGATCATCTTGGAGCCGCCCTGATGGCGTTTATGCTGTTCTTTCAAGCGTTCACGAAGTGTTTCCATAAGCTTTTCGAATCCGCCCATGGCCTCAATCATTTTCTTGTCTTCGTCAGATAAGTTTTTCTCCGCGAGCTTTTTTAGCCACTCTTCTGGCAAATCGACTTGGTCAATACCATCTGCACCAGATATGGCCTCAAGTCCTTTAAAGACTTCGGAGAATACGCGGTCAAAGCGATCAAGATTGCGCTCATCCTTTACCAGGGATGCGCGCGCGAGAAAATAAAACCCCTCAACATCATAGGTCACCAGACCTTTTTCCATGCCTTCAAGCAAGGTTAGATATTCCCGAAGAGATACAGGAATTTTTGCGGCTTTAAGTTGGAGAAAGAAAGGAATGAACATAAAACTATTTAATCGTTTTCCGCATTAAAGGGCAATGGTTTTTGAACCGAGATACTCAATTCCCAATCTCATCCAAGTTATAAGGCGTAGTCTGGTACATCCGGTTGACCCAGTTGCCAAAAAGCAAATGGGCATGGGAGCGCCAACGGTTTTGCGGAGGCATGGCGGGATTGTCTGCTGGATAATAATTATGCGGCACATCGATAGGAACATTGGTGCTCACATCACGGTCATATTCTTCCTTGAGTGAGGTAGAGTCATATTCAATATGGTTGAAAATATAGAGCCTGTTCCCTTCTTCTTCTGAGATCAGGCAGGGGCCGGTTACATCTGATTCCATGAGTAGATCTAATCCTTCCACAGGCTTTATATCTGCAGAACGCATTTCCGTCCATCGAGAAACAGGAATGGAGAAATCGTCAGAAAAACCTGCAAGATAGGGCGAGGAGGGCACCAGATTGCGATGGCGATAAACGCCAAAAGCTTTCTTTTCCAACGTATATTTTGGCACTTGATGAAAATGGTTGATGGCAGCCATAGCGCCCCAGCAAATGAAAAAACTCGAATGGACATGGGTTTTTGTCCAATCCAGAATTTTTTGCAATTCATCCCAGTAAGTCACTTCTTCAAATTCAAGCGTCTCAATCGGTGCACCAGTAACGATAAAACCGTCAAACTTCTGGTCCTTGATCTCATCCCAGGTATTATAAAAATCAATCAGATGTTCTTCAGAAGTGTTTTTGGCCGTATGGCCACCAATTCGCACGAGTGTCAGCTCAACCTGCAAGGGCGAAGAGCCAAGCAGTCGCGCTATCTGTGTTTCGGTGCGAATTTTGTTGGGCATTAGATTAAGCAAGCCAATGCGCATCGGGCGAATATCCTGTCGTGTAGCGATGGTTTCATCCATCACCATCACGCCTTCTTTGATCAGCGTGTCGCGGGCAGGGAGTTTATCAGGAATACGTATTGGCATGGCTTTACTCAAATATATGGACACAAAAAAACCGGCATGCCATCGCTGCCGGTTCCATGCCTGAATGAACAGGCGGCCCTTTTAGCGACTTATTTAACGTGGCTGCAAGCCGGCTATCTTTTCAGATAGGCAAATCACCACAGACCAATCCTACTTTATTTCCAATAGCGCGGTCAATTCCCCCTTTGACGCGCCAAAAATGCTAACCGTTCAAACAAATGAACATCCTGCTCATTCTTGAGTAAAGCGCCATGCAAACGCGGAAGCGCATTCTTGGCATCGCCGCGAAGATCAGCAGGATCGACATCTTCGGAAACCAGCAGGCGGATCCAGTCCAAGGCTTCTGACGTTGAAGGTTTCTTCTTCAATCCAGGAGTTTCCCTAATCTCATAGAACTGGCTAAGCGCTTCCTGAACCAGTTTCTTTTTGATGCCCGGATAATGAACATCGACAATCTGTTGAAGAATATCGGCTTCTGGAAAGCGGATATAATGGAAAAAGCATCTGCGCAAAAATGCGTCTGGCAATTCTTTTTCATTGTTGGAGGTGATGATCACAATCGGCCGTTGCTTGGCTTTGATCGTCTCATTGGTTTCATAAACATGGAACTCCATTTTATCGAGTTCTTGTAAAAGATCGTTAGGAAATTCGATGTCAGCTTTGTCGATCTCATCGATAAGCAGAACAACTTTTTCATCGGCTTCAAACGCTTCCCATAGCTTTCCTTTACGGATGTAGTTTTTTACATCATTAACCCGTTCATCGCCCAATTGGCTGTCCCGCAAGCGAGATACCGCATCATATTCGTATAAGCCCTGTTGGGCCTTGGTGGTGGATTTGACATTCCATTCGATGAAGCGAAGCCCAAGACTATCCGATACCTGTTTGGCCAGCTCGGTTTTACCCGTGCCAGGTTCTCCCTTGACCAATAGCGGACGCTCCAATGCAATAGAAGCGTTCACGGCGATGGTCAGGTCATCTGCCGCAACATAGGATTTGGTGCCTTCAAAACGCATAAAATACTCCAGGTCAGTATGTAAATTTCATCAATCAGGTATCATTCAAAGCACAGTGTTTCAATGCTGGTGATACTTTCTTTATTGGGTATGATGGTTTTGCATGAACGGGAGAAATGCCATGGAAGAATTTGACTTTGTAATTGTCGGGGGCGGATCGGCAGGTTGTGTTTTGGCAAACAGGTTGAGCGAAGATCCGAAGAACAAAGTTTGCCTTCTTGAAGCTGGCGGTGATGGCAAGGATTTAATGATCAAAGTGCCCGTTGGCGCAGCCGTTTTCCTACGTGGATTGTTTGGTATCAATAATTGGGCGTTTAATACCGAACCGCAAATAGGCTTGAACGGGCGGAAGGGATTCCAGCCGCGAGGCAAGGCTCTAGGCGGTTCAAGCGCTATCAATGCAATGTTATATGTTCGAGGCGTTTCCAGTGACTATGATCGATGGGAAGCTGATGGCGCCAAGGGATGGAGTTGGAAACAGGTTCTTCCTTATTTCTTAAAATCAGAAAACAACCAACGTGGAAAAGATCTGCTTCACGGCAATAATGGCCCGCTTCAAGTTTCTGAACCGCGCGCGCCCATGCAAATCAACGATGCCTTTTTGGCATCTGCGGGCGAGCATCAAATTAAACACAATCAGGATTTCAATGGCCCTGACCAAGAAGGGGTAGGCCATTTTCAGGTCACTCAATTCCACGAAGCTGGCAGAGAAGGCGAGCGCTGCTCGGCTGCTGCGGCATATCTGCATCCGGTAATGGATCGAAAAAACCTTACCGTGATAACGCACGCGCTCGCATCGCGTGTTTTGTTTGAGGATAATAAGGCAGTTGGTGTTGAATTTTCCCAAAAGCGTGAAACGAAACAAATAAGTGCAAAGCACGAAGTTATTTTATGCGGCGGCGCATTTAATTCGCCGCAACTTTTACAATTATCCGGTATCGGAGACAAAGACGAGCTTGCTAAGCATGGCATCAAGGTGATCCATCATCTGCCAGGTGTTGGCAAAAACCTTCAAGACCATCTCGACTTTATTTTCTTGAACAAATCCAAGGACAGTTCACTGTTTGGCATTGGGCTAGGCGGGACGATTAATATCATTAAGTCGATATTGAATTGGCGAAAGGGTAGGCCGAGCATTTTATCGACAACATTTGCCGAATCTGGAGGCTTTCTCAAAAGCGATCCATCTCTTTCTGATCCTGATTTACAATTACACTTTGTTCCTGCGCTGGTTGATGACCATACGCGCAAGCTTCATTTTGGCTATGGCTATTCATGCCATGTCTGTGTGTTACGCCCTCATTCTCGTGGATCGGTTAGTTTGAAAAGCAGCAATCCCAAGGATCCGCCAGCAATTAATCCGAACTACTTGTCAGATGAACGCGATCTTGATCTGCTTTTGAAAGGCGCAAAAATCACTCGCTCAATTATAAAAGGTGATGCGATGAAACCTTATCATCACAAAGAACTATATTTGCGAGGTGATGAAAGTGACGAGGAATTAAAAGAACACATCAGAAATCGGGCCGACACCATTTATCATCCAGTCGGCACATGCAAAATGGGCGTGGATGAAATGGCGGTTGTTGATCCCCAGTTGCGGGTGCATGGTGTTGAAAATTTGCGGGTTGTGGATGCCTCTATCATGCCGACCTTAATTGGCGGCAATACCAATGCACCAACAATAATGATCGCTGAAAAAGTGGCAGATATGATTCTTGGCAATTCTTGAGCGAGGCTAGAAGCTAACAAATTCCTTGTAAAAACTAAGCTTCTTTTAACCCACCTGGATCGATTTCCACATTTTTTATCAAGAATTAAACTTCAAGCCAATTTCCACTGGACTGGAAATTAAAATAGCGATATCAACACTCTGTCGCCAATATTTCCGACGTTTCAAGACTGTAGATTACTTTGGGAGGAGTGCTATGGTTTTTTATTCCGGAAGCATTGGCGATATTTTTTTGCACAATTGTTTGCACAATTGAAAGTCGCCGGAAAGAGATTCGCGCTGTCTCAAATCAATGCAATCTCACGCAGCTCATTTGCCCAACCATGTCAAAATTCGATCGTGGTAAGCACATAAGCCCATCCGCAGGCACTAAAACGACAGATCATGCCAGTTTCTTGAAAGAATGATAAATTCGAGCCTTGCGAAGGATAGAATCCTTTTGTATAGGGTCTCTCGATTGTTGGAGTGTAGCCAAGTGGTAAGGCAACGCTTTTTGGTAGCGTGTATCGTAGGTTCGACTCCTACCACTCCAGCCATCTTAAATTTCTCGACATTTAAGCGCATATTTGAAGCTTCGTTTGATGGCGCTTGATTAATTGTGCGATTCGAGCAAATTGTTCCCATGAACAAACCTGTTGTTACTTCTACTGATGTTGCCAGACTTGCCAAAGTCTCCCAATCCGCTGTCAGTCGCACATTCACCCCAGGCGCAAGCGTGTCAGCAAAAACCCGTGAAAAAGTAAATGCTGCCGCTGAAGAGCTTGGATATAGACCTAACGCATTGGCCAGGGCTGTGATTTCAGGCAAGTCGCGCTTGATAGCAATGCTGGTAGCTTACCTTGATAATCAATTTTATCCCATTTTGCTGGAACATTTGTCGAGATCGCTACAAGAGCGTGGTTATCAGATACTTTTGATCATGACAGAGCCGGGCAGTCAGGATGAAGTCGTTCGTCAAATCATGCAATATCAGGTTCAAGGCATCGTTATGGCATCTGCCACCATGTCTTCTAACCTTGCAAAGGAATGCGCAGAAACGGGCATACCTGTGGTGATGCTCAACCGTTATGTTTCAACATCATCAGCGAGCAGTGTTACTTCAGACAATATCGAAGGTGGGCGGCAGTTAGCAGATTTTTTGGTCCGCGGTGGTCATGAGAGAATTGCCTATATTGCAGGGGCAGAAGATGCGTCTACCAATCGTGACCGCGAAGCCGGATTTTATAAAGGGCTTGCAGAACATGGTATGACGGCAATTGGCCGAGCAATTGGCGGGTATTCCTTTGAGGGAGCTGCCGCTGCCGCGCGCGATTTGTTATCCCGGAAAGAAAAGCCTGATGCAATTTTTGTTGCCAATGATCATATGGCATTTTCGGTGATGGATGTTATCCGCGATGAAGCTAGGCTTCGCATTCCCGAAGACATCTCTATCGTCGGTTACGATGATGTGCCGGAGGCTTCCTGGAAAGCCTATGATCTGACAACTGTTTCCCAATCACCAAAAAGGATGATTGAAGAAGCGGTGGCGATCCTCACAGAGCAGATCGAGGAAAGGGCAGTACGCAAACGTGCTGCTGTCTTGCCAGCTAAAATTGTATTGCGTGGATCAGCGAGAATTCCAAAAGCTTAAACGAGTGTAGTTGCAGTGTAAGCGCATATTAGAATTATTTCAGTTTCAGGAAATCGTACGCATACGCTCAAGCACATCCAGTCCTTGCTGTTTCCAAAAATGGAGCAAATCAATGAATATCCAATTTTCCGTCAACTTGTCACCGCTGCGCCGATACATATCAATGACCCGCATATCGCCTTTTTGATTGGTCGCGGGCATACCCATAAATCCGCCTCTATGGGTAAGTGTTAAGTTCGGCCACCCGAAAAAGCCTCCAAAGCTGCCCTCTGCAATTCGGCAGATATGCCCGTTAAATTTGCGGTCTACAAAGGCCGCTCTGAAGGGGCCGGAATGCTGTTCAGCATAACGCTCGATTGTATAAGTTGCACCTATCCCGGCAGGCCCCCACCAAATCATATCTTCATTCCAAGAGCGACGAAGCTCATCGACAAGCGGCTCTTCGCGGCCGCCCTTCCAAGTCTTGATATCATTGACCATATGTTCAATTGCCTGATTGGTCTTGCGACCTTCTTCAGGATCTTGCTCATCAAATAACAGGCCGTGATGTCCCATAGGCCCGGGCTGAACCAGATGAGCCCCTGTTTGAGGGGGGAATGGGTTTTGATCAGCCTGAATCATAAGATGTGGAATGTCAAAATACATGGCAGTTTCGCTGATTTTACCGTTCTCGACCTTATGAAAAGCTGCATAGCGAAGCATCGCCATTTTGCGCGTTGGTCGAATCCCTAGCCAGGCATCATCAAACAATCCCATGAGATGCCCCATAGAAGCGACCCAAACTGATTTGCCACCATCAAGCGCGTTATGCCCAGCAAAAAATAAATCTAATCTGCGCTGGATGGGGCGGAGCGATTTTTTCAAAGGGTTCCAAAACAGCTTCGCAACGTCTTCTGACCCTTGAATTTCATTGAACGGGTGAAAGCCACGCCAAAGCAGGTCACTTGAACAATAAGTCTGCATTGTAGAAATGCAGCATTCTGTCTCTTGCTTGTCCAAAGCTTCATAAAAATCGCGAACCAGTTTTTTCGCGTTTTGTAGTTCGGTCATTGCAATTGCCTGCGGTTTGAAGTTCGTTTGCACTATGTTTAGCAGGCTGGTAGCCTGGTGAATATCTGAAAAATCCACGATGCTTTGAACACATGCGTGTCAGCGTGTAATACATGAAATAAAATTCTTGCATTCGTATTCAATATTTGTCAATCTTTATGCAGCGATTTTGCTAATTGGTATACTCAGGCCAATAATCATGCGCATATGAACGAAGGCTGGAGGGCTTTCGATTGTTATTCAGGGAGAATTTAATGTTAAAAAAACTTATGATGGCTGCGGCGTTTTCTGTAGCGACCACCGCAGCGCTTACCTCAATGGCAAGTGCCGGTTCGCACGCTAAATGCGGCATTGAAAAAGGCCGTGTGAATGTTCTTGGAAATGAATTTCCTGCTATTCAGACTGTGATGGCTGGTGCTGCTGAATGTGCCAGCGATGGCGTGACGGTAACTTCAAATCTCACAAAAGAGCACAGAGACCTTCAGGTTTCTGCGTTGACCGCAAACCCGGCTGAATATACGTCAGCAATTGTAGCAAACAGCTCAATTGTTCCTCTCTTGAACGATGGCCTTATTCGTCCGCTTGATGATTTGGTTGCCAAATACGGTCAGGGATTGAAAAAGAACCAGTTGATTACGATCGACGGAAAGATCATGGCGGTCGCCTTTATGGCAAATGCTCAGCACCTGATGTATCGCAAAGATATTCTCGAAAAAGCTGGCGTTGCTGTTCCAACGACTTATGAAGAAGTTGTGGCTGCTGCCAAAGCGATCAAGGAAAAAGGCCTGATGGATTATCCTTTGTCAGGAACCTACAAAACCGGTTGGAACCTTGGTGAAGAATTCGTCAATATGTATACAGGTGTTGGTGGCGATATGTTCAAACCGGGTAAAGCTGAGTTATCCATAAACAATGAAAACGGAATCAAAGCTCTGAATATGATGAAAGAGCTAACGAGCTATATGAACCCGGATTTCTTGACATTTGACTCAAATGCTGCGGCGGCTGAGTGGGAAGCCGGCAATGTTGCTATCATGAATATGTGGGGCTCGCGCGCTGGGCCAATCACAGACAATGAAGGGTCTACTCCAGAAGTTGTTTCTGCTACCATGATGTCAGGTGCACCTACCGTAGCAGGAGGATCAACTCCAGCTACTACCCTTTGGTGGGATGGTTTCACCATTTCCAAAAACATCTCTGATGAAGATGCGGAAGCAACTTTTGTTGCTTTGATGAATGGTGTACGCCCTGAAGTTCTAAATGATGAGACCTCTAGCCTAGCTGTTTGGTTGATTGATGGCTTTAAGCCTGGCCCAACAGCAGCGGGTGTTTTTGCTTCAGCAAATGCAGGTGCGGTTCCATATCCAATGCTGCCATTTGGTGGGTTGCTTCACACTGCAGCAGGCGATGAACTTTCGGATTTCTTGCAAGGCAAAGAAAGCGCTGAGCAGGCATTGTCTGATATCGAAGCTGCTTACAATACAGCAGCGAAAGAAAAAGGCTTCCTTAAATAAGCCTATTTGAGTGGAATGCGGGGAGGCTTTCAGCCTTCCCGTTTTTATTTATTTTTCTGGTTTAATGGTCTCGTTTTTTTCAAGCATCAAAATCAATTTTTTGAAGCGACTTGGTTCTTGATAAACCCGTGATCTGTAAGGACTGGAAAGCTCATGCCGCATCGCACTTTTTTTTGGTTTATTCTTCCATCTGCATTAGCGATGTTGTTGTTCATCGCGTTGCCGATTGTGTCTGTGCTTATGCAGTCGCTTTATACTGAGCATGAACAGGTTGTGCGCGAAGTGGAAAGTTGTTCGGTGTTTAATTGTACGACCCAGCTAATGGTCGACAATGAGGCAACTGAAAAGTTGTACGATGAGGCCCCGTTAGGACGATTTGTCGGATTGAGCAATTATTTTAATAGGGCACATTTGGCGACTACAGAAGTCGCAGAGGCTTGGAATACATCGGCCGGGTTGAGCGATTTTTTCTCCAACATTTATAACCTGCCATTTTATAGGGCTCTTGCTTTTACCCTCTCTTATACATTCATTGTCACGCCGCTGGTTATCATCCTCGGGTTTACGATTGCCGTTGCAGTAAACACTTTATCCAGCGCTCTCAAAGGTCCCGTGATCTTTTTTACCCTGCTTCCAATGATTGTGACGCCCCTAGTGGGTTCACTTATCTTATTTTGGATGATTGATGCGCGCGGCATTATTGGTGCATCCCTTCAATGGATGTTTGATAATCCCGATCTGTCGTTAAAGGCCTCATCGGGTCTTACCTGGATTATGCTATTTGTTTACGGTGTGTGGCATTCCGCGCCTTTTGCCTTCGTGGTGTTTTACGCTGGGCTCCAGACCGTTCCCCAAGATACGCTTGAATCTGCAATGATAGATGGTGCCACAAGATGGGAGCGCATTCGCTATGTGATCATTCCCTATCTGGCGCCGCTTATGGTGTTCGTCGCGCTAATACAATTGATGGATAATTTTAGGGTGTTTGAGCCGTTGGTAAGTTTCAATGCCGGTGCTCACGCAACTTCCCTTTCTATCATTATCTACAATGACATGAACCAAGATACCAAACTGCTTAACTCTGCGGCAACAACATCCATGTTGACTGTTTTGGGTGTAGCTATTCTTTTGACGCCTGTGCTGATCCGCACTTGGCGCGATTTCAACAGGAAGTGAGCCGGCGATGTCTTCAATAGCAACGCGAAAATCACCGGCTGTTAAGTTCGCTGCAGGTGCCTTTTTGATTATCTGGCTGATCCTTGCAGCCTTTCCCTTCTTCTGGACCTTATGGGGTTCTTTCAAAGTTCAAGGTGACTTTTTTTCAAAAGCAGATTGGACGAACGCTATATTTGGCGTGAGAACTTTGGTTGAAACCGGTGCCAGCTTTACTGGCAATGGCTACCATGGCGCTTGGGTTCAGGAAGAGTTTTGGCGGGCGGTTTTAAACACCGGCACTGTAGTGTTTTTTGTTGTCATCATCTCTCTGACATTTGGTGCGCTTGGCGGCTACGCCCTTTCACGTTCTGGCTTCAGATATGTATTTTGGCTTTTGATGATAGCGCTTGTGTTCCGCGCCATGCCCCATATCACGCTAGTTTCTGGCTATCTGCTACCATTTTTTGAGTGGAATCTGTGGGGTCATTTATCAACGACCATTATCGTCTTGGTGGCGATCAATCAGCCATTCACTTTGTGGATGTTGCATTCATTCTTTCAAAATATACCAAAGGATTTGGATGAAAGCGCTATGGTAGATGGCTGCACGCGCTTTCAAGCCTTCCGATATGTGATTGTGCCTGTGATGTGGCCGGGTGTCATTACAACAGGGCTGTTTTCATTTTTGTTGGCTTACAATGATTTTGCAGTAACCGTGCTTCTTCTTTCAAAAGAAAACCAGACTATGGTTCCCAAGATCGCTGGCTTCCTGGGTTCAACTCAAGAAGAAGGCAATGTCATGTTTGCGGTTGCTGCCGTTGTTTCGGCAACCGCTCCATTGTTTGTTCTCGTACTCTTCTTTCAACGTCAAATTGTCAGCGGACTAACCGCTGGCGCGGTCAAAGGATAATCCCATGGCAAGCATCACACTCAAAAATGTTTCCAAACGGTGGGGGAGTTTTGTTGGCGTTCAGAACTTCGATCTTGAAATAGCCGATCGCGAATTTTTGGTCCTGCTTGGACCTTCCGGCTGCGGTAAAACCACTACTATGAGGATGGTTGCAGGGCTCGAAGATGTCACCGAAGGCGAGATTTTGATTGGCGGCAAAGTCGTAAACAATCTTGAACCTAAAGATCGCGACATTGCCATGGTGTTCCAGAGCTATGGTCTTTATCCAAACATGACGGTCTGGGAGAATATTCGTTTCCCGCTCAAGATCCGTAAGGTTGATCCGGCGACCCACCAAGAGCGGGTTCAGCGCGCGGTCGATATGGTGGAGCTGAACGACTTTACCCATCGTCGCCCCGCAGAACTATCGGGCGGCCAGCGCCAGCGTGTCGCACTTGCCCGCGCAATCGTTCGAGAGCCAACCGTTTTCCTGATGGATGAGCCGCTGTCAAATCTGGATGCCAAGCTGCGTGTCTCAACACGCGCCCAGATTAAGAACCTGCAAAATACGCTGAAAACAACGACAATCTATGTGACTCATGACCAGATCGAAGCCATGACCTTGGCCGACAGAGTTGTTGTGATGAATGCAGGTATTGTTCAGCAAGTGGGAACGCCGACTGAAATTTATGATAGCCCAGCCAATACATTTGTAGCCAGTTTTATCGGCTCACCTGCCATGAACCTGATGCATGGCGAAATCAGCAAGGGCGTGTTCACAGGTAAGAATGTCAAAGTGACAGGTTTGCCGAAAAAGCATGAGGGAAAAATCGTACTTGGTTATCGCGCAGAGGATTCGAAAATCGTTACAAAAGGCGGACAAATAAGCGCTCCGGTTTATTCCATGGAATTATTAGGCGAAGCCTCAATGGTAAGCGTGAAAGCTGGTGGTGAATTGGTCTCGATTAAGGCCGGCAAAGAATTCCGCGCCAATATCGGAGATAATATCCAAGCATCAATCCCAGCCAGCATTTGCCATTTGTTTGATGTGAATACTGGAGCGCGCTTTGATGACTAATGGCGCGAATAATGTATCTAGCGCGGGCAGTCGGCCTGAGCAGGCTTATCTGACAAAAGACAATGATCTTACTAAAACCGAGGTCACACGTTCGGTCGTGGAAAACATGGTTGATGGTCTGAACGATCATAAAATCAACGGCATGGTTTCGTTTTTCGCGGAAAGCTTTCGCTGGATGGGCAATGCCGGATGCGGCGCCAAGCAGGGACTAAGAGAGTTTCAGGATAATTGGCAACGGCCCTTCCAAGCAGCCTTTTCGGACAAGATCTGCATAGATGAAGCACGTCTTGCAGAAGGTGAATGGATGGCAGCATTTGGCCGACAGGAGGCCACCCATTCAGGAGAGTTTATGGGCATAGCGCCCACAGGAAAACGTGTTGAAATTCGCTATATGGATTTTTGGAAAGTTGTGGACGGCAAGATTGTTGATAATTGGGTGATGGTCGATTTTCCCGCCGTTTTGCAACAGTTGGGAGTTGATCCTTTCAAGGGTGAGGGATGGGAAAAATATGATCGCGGCGAGGCGATTGCGCCCGGACCCAATCATCAAAAATAGAAAACTAAGACTTACACAATCTAGAATAAATAGTGCGGGAGAGAACAGATGATCAAACATCTGAAAACAGCCAAAAGCGAAGGCGCAAGAGCCGAAGATGATGCCAAAGTGCGCTCGAATGTTGAAGCTATTCTGGCTGATATAGAAACGCGTGGTGATGAGGCAGTGCGCGAACTCGCAGGAAAGTTTGACAATTATACACCGCCTTCCTTTCGCCTTTCGTCTTCTGATATTGAAGCGTTGATGCAAAAAGTAACGACCTGCGAAATGGCAGACATTGATTTTGCCCAAACGCAGGTTCGCAAATTTGCTGAAGCCCAGCGCGCCTCTATGACCGATATCGAAGTTGAAACGCTTCCCGGGGTTATTTTGGGTCATAAGAATATTCCGGTCCAATCAGTTGGTTGTTATGTACCCGGCGGTAAATTCCCAATGGTGGCCTCTGCCCATATGTCGGTATTGACCGCATCAGTGGCTGGCGTGCCTCGCATTGCTGCTGCAACGCCGCCTTTTAAAGGTGCCCCGAATCCAGCAGTGATTGCGTCCATGCATAAAGGTGGTGCTCACGAAATCTATGTGCTCGGCGGTATTCAGGCTGTCGGCGCATTGGCGATTGGTACTGAAACGATTGAGCCGGTTCACATGTTGGTAGGCCCAGGTAATGCTTTCGTGGCGGAAGCAAAGCGCCAGCTTTATGGCCGCGTTGGTATAGATTTATTCGCAGGGCCGACAGAAACCATGGTGATTGCCGATGATACGGTTGACGCAGAAATGTGCGCTACCGATCTTTTGGGACAAGCTGAACATGGGTATAACTCCCCAGCTGTATTGGTGACCAATTCTGAAAAGCTTGCAAACGACACATTGGATGAAATCTCCCGTATTTTAAAAATCCTGCCAACGGCAGAGACAGCTAGTAAAAGCTGGGAGGATTACGGGGAGGTCATCCTTTGTAACACCTATGAAGAAATGCTGGATGTTGCCAATGACATTGCCTCTGAACATGTCCAGGTCATGACCGATCGCGATGATTGGTTTTTGGAAAAAATGCACTCTTATGGTGCGTTATTCCTTGGGCCGCGAACCAATGTTGCCAATGGCGACAAGGTGATTGGTACGAACCATACTCTGCCCACAAAAAAAGCAGGGCGTTACACAGGTGGTCTATGGGTTGGCAAGTTCCTGAAAACACATTCTTACCAAAAAGTGCTCACCGATGAAGCGGCCACTATGATCGGTGAATATGGTTCACGGCTTTGCATGCTCGAGGGCTTTGTGGGGCATGCGGAGCAATGCAATGTGCGCGTTCGGCGATATGGTGGACGAAATATTCCTTACGGTGAAGGCGCATCTGCGCAGGAAGCGGCAGAATAACATTATGCCTTTCGATGTGAATGAAAAAAACAAAGCATTGCTAGCGCCTTTGCGAAGGGCGCAGGCAGACTTTGATGCGAACAAAGTGCGTAATGCGCTTAAAGCGATTTGTTCAGCCGACCTTGAAGTACGTATGTGTTTTCCGTTCAACGATATAACCGGATCAAAAAACTTTTATACCAATTGTTATGAGCCCTTGCTGGCGGCCCTTCCTAATCTTGAACGCCGAGACTGGATCGTGATCTCAGGCCCTGACGGAAATGGAAAAGAATGGGTTGGCTGCGGCGGCCATTACTTTGGAACCTTCGTAAATCCTTTTCTTGATATTCCTCCCACGGGGCATTTGGCTCATATGAGATTTCATGAGTTCTATCGTTTTGAGAATGGTAAAGTTATCGAAATACAGGCCATCTGGGACATTCCAGAATTGATGCTTCAATCTGGTGTGTGGCCCATGGTGCCGAGTCTGGGACGTGAATTTTGTGTGCCAGGTCCAGCCACATGTGACGGGCTACAATCTGGAGAAAGAGACGAGTCGTTATCCAATGCAAGCCTAGATCATGTTATTGCAATGCTAACAGATTTAAAGCATGTGCCTGATGGTCCTGAGGAAGCGATGAACATGCCGCACTATTGGCATGAAAAGATGAACTGGTACGGGCCAGCTGGAACAGGAACGGCACGCGGCCATCGCGGGTTTAGAAACTGGCATCAAATTCCTTTCATCACTGGAATGCCCGATAGAGGCAAATATCCAGACAAAACCGAGTTTCATTTTTTCGCAGAAAATGCCTATGTGGGCGTGACGGGCTGGCCTGATATGCATCAGACTTTATCCCATGGTGGCTGGTATGGAATTCCGCCTTTGGGCAAAAAGGTCGATATGCGCAGTCTCGATTTCTGGCGTCTGGAAGTCTGTGACGATGGCAAACAACGGATCAGAGAAAACTGGGTGTTGTGGGATATGCTTGATGTCTACAATCAAATAGGTGTGGATGTGTTCGCTCGAATGAAAGAGCTTTCGCGTCCCTATGAACGTATTGTCCCAGATAAAGTTTGGAAACAAAAATGAGTAATTTACCTAGAACTCCCTCGTTCCGTCTAGACGGAAAACGTGCATTGGTCACGGGCGGGTCGTCTGGTATTGGTCTTGGCGGCGTGATGGCATTGGCGGAGGCCGGCGCTCATGTGGTCATTGCAGCAAGGAGGCTGGAAAAAACGCAAGAAGTTGCTGCGGCCGTAAACAAAGCCGGGTTCTCTGCTGAAGGCATTTCCATGGATGTTGGTGATCTCGCCGCCGTTGAGGCAGCGCTAGAGGCGATGGAGCCTTTCGATATACTCTTTAACAACGCTGGAACCAATGACCCCAAACCTTATCTGGAAGTCGATCAAGATAATTTTGACATGATCACCGATCTTGATTTGAAGTCAGCATTCTTTGTCGCCCAATACGTTGCCAAAGGCATGGTCAAAGCAGGCAAGGGCGGATCGATTATTCATACGTCCAGCCAGATGGGTCATGTGGGCGGCATTGATCGCGCCGTATATTGTGGCGCAAAATGGGGCATTGAGGGAATCACCAGAGCGTCGGCAATCGAATTGGCGGTTCATAAAATCCGTGTGAACACCATCGCGCCTACCTTTATTAGAACGCCAATGACCCAATCGACCTTCGACAATCCTGAGCGCGTAAAATGGCTTGAAGGAAAAATCAAACTTGGCCGCGTAGGCGAGATTGAAGACATTATGGGCGCAGTGTTGTTTCTAGCATCGGACGCGTCAGCTTTGGTCACCGGAACTTCATTATTGATCGATGGCGGCTGGACCGCAGACTAAAACATAGCGCAAAGAATAGAGTAAAATGAGCCGCAAAAGGAATGAATTGAAATGGCACTAAAGGGTTTCAGCCAGCGCTGGAAGGATTTTCCAGACTATATCATTGGGATCACCAAAGAGATTTGGGAAGATCGCGGCATTGCGACACTAAATCATTACTATGCCAAGGATATTGTCGTGCGATCCCCCATGGGCATTCAGCGCGGCAATGAAGCGGTCAAGGCTTCAACCATGGCTACCTGTTATGAGTTTCCAGATCGTGAATTATTTGGCGAAGATGTGATCTGGTCTGAAGACAAGACAGGCCTTTTATCTTCTCACCGTTTGAATACCAGAGCGACGCACTCCCACGACGGTGCGTTTGGAAAAGCAACTTTCCTGCCGTTCAATGTAAAAGTTATCGCCGATTGCGCTGCCCGAAATGATACGATTTTTGATGAATGGCTGATCCGCGATTATGGCGGTATCGTTCGCCAATTGGGAATGAAGCCGAAAAAATATGCAAAGCGTTTGATCAAAGCTGAGGGCGGGGCGGAGAATTGCAAAAAGCCTTTTACGCCAGATCAGGACATTGATGGCGGCTATCACGGCAAAGGCAATGATAATGAATGGGGTCAGAAATACGCTGAAATTCTGACCGCAATCATGGCAACAGATTTCAACGTTATTAAACGCGAATATGATCGCGCCGTAGTTACAGAATATGCGGGTGCTCGGATAGGTTTGAGCTTCGGTGATGTAGATGAATTCTGGGTTGGTCTGCGCTCGGCGTTTCCTAATGCTGAATTCAAAATCCATCACCAAATCGGCATGGATGGCGATATGTTATCGCCGCGTGCTTCTATCCGTTGGTCGCTGGATGGCAAGCATGAAGGATGGGGGTCGTTTGGCAAACCAACGGGCGCCCATGTTCATGTGATGGGTATGTGCCATGCAGAATTTGGCCCTTGGGGACTGCGCCGTGAATTTGCACTTTATGATGAGATCGCAATTTGGAAACAGATATTGATGCAAAGCGGAGATGAATAAATGACACCGCAGGAAATAATTGCGCGTATTGTCCGCTATGGAGAGTTACAGCCGTGCAAAACTGCTTTCATTGACGCCCATACGCCTGGCTCAAATCAAAAAGAAAACTTCACCATTATCGGTGGCGGTGTTTCTGAGAGCCCGGACCAGCATGTGCATATCAAGGAAACCCCAGGCTTTAATATTGGCGCAGCGGGTCAACCACCCAAATGCCGAAACTCGCTTCATTCACACAGAACAGCCGAAGTCTTTTTTGTTTTAAAAGGCCGCTGGCGTTTTTTCTGGGGTCGTTGGGGTGATGCGGGGGAAGTGGTACTGGAAGAGGGCGATATAATCAATATTCCTACTGGCATGTTCCGTGGCTTTGAAAACATCGGAACGGACTATGGGATGATCATGGCCATTCTTGGCGGCGATGATGCAGGTGGTGGAGTAATATGGGCACCGCAAGTGATTGAAGATGCCAAAGAACATGGACTGGTTCTTGGGGGGAATGGCAAGCTTTACGATAGCAAGAAGGGACAAAATTTACCTGACGATATCAAGCCAATGCCACTTCTTACAGAAGAGCAGCTAACCGGATTTGACGAGCCAACAACCACTGAAGTTGTGCCGCACTATGTTGCCAGATATTGGGACATGATGGCAATGAGCGACAGCGCACCCTGCAAAGTAATTGGGCCTGATGCGCTTTTGAAAGATCGCCCCGGATTTGATGTGGATTTTCTTTCAAGAGATTCCATCGATCCAGATATCTACACAACAGATCGCCATGAAATATTGATGGTCATGCGCGGTCATTGGAAAGTATCCCTTGACGGCTTCGAAACTATTCTAGCGCCGGGCGATACATTTGCTGTTCCACCGAATATGCCTCGATCCATTTCCCCGTCCATGACAGGAGAAGCGAGTCTTTATCGCATCAAAAGCAATGATGATCCGGCCGGACCAACACACAAGTTTTAATCAAGAGGAAACGAAAAGATGAGCAAGATCAAAACAACCCATGTTGGCTCTTTGCCGCGAACTCAAAAAGTTGTCGACTTCATTTTTGCCCGTGAAAAACAGCAACCTTATGATGAAGCTGAATTTGATGCCGCTATGGCTGAAGCAGTTGATGAAACAGTTGGCAAACAAGTGACCGCTGGCGTTGATATCGTTTCTGACGGCGAGACTTCTAAAATCTCTTATGCGACTTATGTAAAAGATCGCTACACAGGTTTTTCAGGTGATAGCGATCGCAATGCGCCAGCTGATTTGAAGCAGTTCCCTTCCTTCTTGAAGCGTCTTTCTGATGAAGGCGGAACACCTCAATATGCTCGCCCTCAATGCACCGGGGAGGTTACATCCAAAGGGCAGGGTGAATTGCAAAAGGACATCGCGAACTTGAAAGCTGCGATGGCAAAGCATGGTGCTAAACAAGGCTTCATGAATGCTGCGTCGCCCGGCGTCATCTCCCTGTTTTTGCAAAATGTCCATTATCCAAGCCGCGAAAAATATCTAGAGGCTTTGGCTGAGGCAATGAAGGAAGAGTATGAGACGATTGTTGCATCCGGTCTTGATTTGCAACTGGATTGCCCTGATTTAGCCTTGTCGCGCCATATGCTTTTCAACGACTTGTCAGATGCTGAGTTCTTGAAAATCGCTGCATCTCATGTGGAAGCGCTCAACTATGCGCTTTCTAATGTACCCCAAGACAAAGTGCGGGTTCATATTTGCTGGGGCAATTACGAAGGGCCTCATGTCTGTGACATTGAAATGGAAAAGGTCTTTCCAATTTTGATGAATACCAAGTCGCGTTATGTGCTTTTTGAAACGTCTAACCCGCGCCATGCCCATGAATGGACCGTGTTCAGGGATCGCAAATCCGAAATTCCTGATGATAAAATCCTGGTGCCGGGCGTTGTTGATACAACGACGAATTTTGTCGAGCATCCTGAACTGGTCGCCCAGCGTATTGAGCGGTTTACAAATATTCTTGGTTCTGACCGTGTGATTGCCGGGTCTGATTGTGGTTTTGGAACCTTTGCTGGCTTCGGTGCGGTCGATCCTGAAATCGCTTACGCAAAACTGAAGTCCATGAGCGAAGGTGCAAAGCGTGCATCTTAGATGACTAAAGAAACGCTGGTCCTTTTGCCGGGCATGATGTGTGATGAGAGGCTATTTGCGCCTCAGGTCAAGCATTTCTCAGAACGCTATTTTGTCATGACACCAAGCTTGAACAATGCTTCGAGCATTGAAGCAATGGCAAACCTATGCCTTGCGCAATTGCCCGATACTCCGGTAAACCTTGCAGGACTTTCCATGGGGGGCATTGTGGCTATGCAAATGGCCGTGAACGCGCCTGACCAAATCAAACGTTTGGCGTTGCTCGATACCAATTGCAAAGCCGATGCGCCAGAACGTTTTGAGATCAGAAATATCCAAATGGAAAAAGTTCGCGCTGGACAATTGCGGGAAGTTATCATTGAAGAAATGAAGCCGAACTATGTGGCTGAACAAAATCGTTCAAATCAGGATCTCTTGGATTTGCTGGTAGAAATGGCGATGGATGTAGGGGCGGAAGCTTTCATGAATCAATCTTTAGCGCTGCGGGATCGGGAAAAACTTTGCGGGCGATTATTCGATATTTCATGTCCGACTCTGGTGATGTGCGGGGAAGAGGATCGTCTATGTCCGTTGGCCTTCCATGAGGAAATCGCTTCTTTTGTCCCTGATGCGGAACTTGAGATCATCAAGCATGCTGGCCACATCACTACATTGGAAAACCCCGAGGCGGTTAATGCCGCACTCGAAAAATGGCTTAAGCGAAAGCCGATGAATTAGGAATAGTCATGAAAATAGATCCAGCACTTTTAGAACTCTTATCCAAAGTAGATACGCCAACTGTTTGCAACGCAATTGAAGTTGCCCAGGGTAAGCGTGGGTTCAATCAATTCACAAAAGGTACAGTGCTCGCTGCCGTTTCAGGCGTGCCAGCTAACTGCGGATTTGCAAGAACGGCAAAAATCAGGGCGCTTGCGCCTCCAAGCGAAGCGCCCGAAGTCATAAAAGAGCGGCGTATGAATTATTACAAACATATGTCTGAAGGGCCTCGCCCTGCTGTTTGCGTAGTTGAGGATTTAGATTATCCCGATTGTATCGGCGCCTATTGGGGCGAAGTGAATTCCACCATTCACAAAGGCTTTGGCATTTCCGGTACCTTGACCAATGGTGTTATGCGTGACCTCGACGATCTTGCACCAAACTATCAGGTCCTAGCTGGGTCGATTGGACCGAGCCATGGGTTTGTTCATGTGATCGATTATGGGCAGCCAGTTAAAGTGTTTGGCCTGACTGTGAGTGATGGTGATTTCATTCATGCTGATCGTCATGGCGCGGTTGTGGTTCCTGCAGATATCTTATCCAAGCTCGCCGATGCGATCTCCAAGATGCAAGCCAGTGAAGCATTGGTACTTGATCCAGCGCGCGAGCCAGGATTCGGGTTTGAAGAGTTCAAGGCAGCTTGGGCGGCCTTTGAAAAGGCACGTGTTTGAACGCTTGGTGCGAAATTTCCCAATTTTGCTCTTTGAAACTAAAAGTAGATAACTTGGTTGGAAAACCTATGTTAGCTTTCGCAAATCAAAATATTATTCTTCAGACGGAGAGCCGAATTGGCAGAACATATTACTACTGTACCAAAGCGAAAATCCTATGATGTTGTTATCATAGGCGGTGCCATGATTGGATCATCGATCGCTTGGTTCTTATCCAACAACGCAAACTTCAAAGGGTCCATTCTGGTGGTGGAAAAAGACCCGACTTATGAATTCACCTCGACGTCTCATACAAATAGCTGCATTCGCCAGCAATTTTCCAGAGAGATCAATATCCGAGTATCCCAGTTCGGTGCTGAGTTCATCAAGAATTTCCGTCATTTTATGAATGATGACCCGCGCGTTCCTGATGTGGTTTTACAAAGCTACGGCTATATGTATCTTGCCGGAGATGATGCGTTTGCAGATACATTGAAATCGGCCCAAGAACTGCAGCAACGTTGTGGTGCGGGCACCAAATTCATGTCTCCCTCTGAAATCAAGCAGGCTTATCCGTTTTACAATGTGGATGACATTGTCGGAGCCAACCATAACCTGGTGGATGAAGGCTATTTCGACGGCAATACGCTGTTTGATTGGTGGAAACGCTCTGCCAGAGAAAAAGGCGCAGAATATCTCACCAATGAAGTTGTCGCGATTGCTACAGATGATAAAGGCGCGAAGGTCATATCCGTTACGCTGAAGTCAGGAGAAGTAATTTCCTGTGGCCAGGTTATCAATGCTTCTGGCCCTCGGGCTGCGCGGACAGCTAAAATGGCCGGCATTGAAATTCCCGTCGAGCCGCGCAAGCGATACACCTATATTTTTAGCGCAGCAAAACCGCTTGATCGAGATTTACCACTAACGATTGATCCCTCCGGCGTTCACATGAGAACGGATGGGGCAAACTATCTTGCTGGTTGCCCGCCAGAAATTGACCCTGCAGCTGAGTTTGATGATTTTGAAGCGGATCACTCTTTGTGGGAAGAAAAAGTTTGGCCGGTCCTCGCCTACCGCATTCCCCAGTTTGAAGCGATAAAGTTGATTAATATGTGGGTAGGGCATTACGCTTATAATGTCTTTGACCAAAATGCGATTTTGGGACCTCACACGCGGCTGACGAATTTTGTCTTTGCAAATGGATTTTCCGGTCATGGTTTTCAACAGTCACCCGCCGTTGGCCGCGCTATCAGTGAATGGATAACTTATGGCGAATATCGTGCGCTTGATATGAGCCCGTTTTCCTATGGGCGCATCGAGAAAAATGAACCATTTTTAGAAAAAGCCGTTATCTGATCAATACCGAATGTTGAGAACTATGCATCCGCAGAAAATGAAGAGGAAAAAACGAGATGAGATTTTTACACACCATGGTGCGCGTGAATAATATCGAGGAATCACTCGATTTTTATTGCAACAAACTGGGCCTGATTGAAACCAGACGTCATGACAATGAAGCGGGTCGTTTCACGCTAATCTTTTTGGCGGCCTCCAAGGATGAAGCTCATGCCCGTGAAAACCGCTCACCGGAAGTCGAGTTGACCTATAATTGGCCGGATGAAAACGGAAATGTTGAAACCTATGACGAAGGTCGCAATTTTGGTCATCTCGCTTACAAGGTCGATAACATCTATGAAACCTGCCAAAAACTTATGGACGGAGGTGTTGTGATCAATCGCCCGCCGCGGGATGGAAACATGGCCTTTATCCGGTCCCCTGACAATATTTCAATCGAATTGCTGCAAGAAGGCGAACCTTTAGCGCCTGCCGAGCCTTGGGCGTCCATGGCCAATACTGGCAAGTGGTAATTTTGTTTTTTTAAAGCAAAAGGCGACAAGGCAATTCTGCTTTGTCGCCTTTTTTGTGTCTCAAATTACTATAAAAAATATGTAATAGGCAGCACAAAATTATCAATGTCGATAAATCGATGGTTAATGTCCTAAAAATTACAGTAAAATTTGGCCTACAAAATATTATTATCATTGGAGAAGCGCAATTGCGTTGAGCAAACGAGAAATGGCGTTTTTAAGCAACCTCAAAAACATCGCATATGTTCGAAAGCTTGCAATATCATTGACCGGAACATTGCGGACCGGAAACGGGAGAAATTAAATGGCTAAACTGAGTTCAGATATCGAAATTGCACGCGCTGCGAAAAAGCGACCAATTCAGGAGATTGGCAAGAAACTTGGCATTTCTGAAAAAGACTTGGTGCCATATGGCCATGACAAAGCAAAAGTGTCAGCAGATTTTATCGCCAAGCAAGTCAAGAAAAAAGACGGAAAACTGATTTTGGTGACGGCCATCAACCCAACACCTGCAGGTGAAGGTAAGACAACGACGACCGTTGGTCTTGGTGATGGCCTGAATGCTATCGGCAAAAAAGCCATGGTTTGTATCCGTGAAGCTTCGCTCGGCCCATGCTTCGGCATGAAGGGCGGTGCTGCTGGCGGCGGTTATGCCCAGATCGTTCCGATGGAAGATATGAACCTGCACTTTACAGGCGATTTCCATGCGATCACATCAGCGCACAATCTTCTATCCGCCATGATCGACAACCACATTTATTGGGGCAACTCCCTAGAGATCGACACCCGCCGTGTCGTGTGGCGTCGCGTTATGGACATGAACGACCGCGCATTGCGTCAAATCACAGCCAGCCTTGGCGGCGTTGCCAACGGTTATCCACGTGAAGCTGGTTTTGATATCACGGTTGCTTCTGAAGTGATGGCGATTCTTTGCCTGGCAATGGATTTGAAAGATTTGCAGAAACGCTTGGGCGACATCATCGTTGCCTATCGTCGTGATAAAACGCCAGTATATTGCCGCGATATCAAAGCAGATGGCGCAATGACCGTTTTGTTGAAAGATGCGATGCAGCCAAATCTGGTTCAGACGTTGGAAAACAATCCAGCATTCGTTCATGGTGGCCCATTTGCCAACATCGCCCATGGCTGTAATTCAGTTGTTGCAACAAAGACCGCTTTGAAATTGGCTGACTATGTAGTGACGGAAGCTGGCTTTGGTGCTGACCTTGGCGCTGAAAAATTCCTCAACATCAAATGCCGCAAGGCAGGCATCGCTCCTTCGGCTGTTGTTATTGTTGCAACAGTGCGCGCCATGAAAATGAATGGCGGCGTTGCCAAAGCTGATCTTGGTGCTGAAAACGTGGATGCAGTTAAGGCTGGATGCGACAATCTTGGTCGTCACATCGAGAACATCAAACAATTCGGCGTGCCAGCCGTTGTTGCAATCAACCATTTCGTGACCGATACTGCAGCCGAGATCAAAGCGGTTCAGGAATATGTGAAGAGCCAAGGCTCAGAAGCAATTCTCTGCAAACATTGGGCGCAGGGGTCTAAAGGTACCAAAGATCTGGCTAACAAAGTCGTTGAAATTATCGATAGTGGCGCGGCTCAATTCGCTCCGCTTTATCCTGACGAAATGCCTCTGTTCAAAAAAATCGAAACAATCGCCAAGCGTATCTATCGTGCTGATGAAGTTTTGGCTGATAAATCGATCCGCGATCAGTTGAAGCTATGGGAGGATGCTGGATATGGCCACTTGCCTGTCTGTATGGCGAAAACCCAGTATTCCTTCACAACAGATCCAAGCCGTCGCGGCGCGCCAATCGGTCATAGTGTACCGGTTCGCGAAGTTCGACTTGCTGCTGGTGCAGGCTTCATCGTGGTTATCTGTGGTGAGATCATGACCATGCCTGGTCTTCCAAAAGTACCAAGTGCCGAAGTGATCATGCTGAACGATGCAGGTGAAATCGAAGGTCTGTTCTAAGCGAAGAATAGTTCACCAGTTTTTCAGTTAGGAGATGAATTGTGAAAGCACCTGATGACTGCAAGAACATGTCAGAGTTGCGCAATGAAATAGATGCTCTTGATGAAAAACTGGTTGCCTTGCTTGCACTTAGAGAGACCTATATCGACCGAGCAATTATATTAAAGCCAAAAGAGGGCATTCCTCCCCAGGCCCCTGATAGAGTTGCCGCTGTCCTTTCAAAAGTAGAAGGCCTTGCTGAAATGCAAGGCTTGTCTAAAGATTTGGCAGTAAAACTTTGGAAAGTGATGATCGACTATTTCATTGAAAAAGAAGATCGGGCTTTTGGCAATAAATAGGGCCTGCAAACATCAATTGACTTGTTGGCTGCTAAAAACATCTCCCAGGGGGAAACGTGAATCAGATCGATAAAACCATGCCAAAAGGCGCAAATGGAAAACAAGATCAGGCTTGGAAAAAACTGGCTTTTCCAAAAGGCCGCGTGCTTAACCCTGAAGATACAACCCGTGTTGAAACGCTCATCGGCCAAGGGCCCTATAAGCGCGATTTGTTGATCGAATATCTTCATAAAATCCAAGACGCGGAAAACTGCCTGATGGCTGAGCATATGCATGCTTTGGCATCGTTGATGAAACTACCGATGGCAGAAGTCTATGAAGTTGCCAGCTTCTATGACCACTTTGATATAGTGAAACAGGAAGAAGACCGCCCAGCACCAATTACTATTCGCGTTTGCGACTCGCTTTCTTGCATGATGGCGGGTGCTGAAACACTCATCAATAAACTGGAAGCTGGGGCTGATAAATCGAAAATCCGTATCATGCGCGCCCCCTGCATGGGTGGCTGTGATGTTGCTCCGGCGGCTCGTATTGGCGATGCGGAAATTGGCAATGCAACGGCTGATGATTTGCTGGCAATGGCTGCAAAAGCAAAAACCAGCAAAGACATTCCTGCCAACAAGCCAGATTACACCAATCTTGCTTTCTATCAGCAACAAGGCGGCTATGATTTGGCGATGCGCATTCGTGCTGGCGCCATAGGCTTTGATGCCATGCTGGAATTGCTGAAAGATTCAGGCCTGCGTGGTCTTGGCGGGGCAGGCTTTCCCGCCCACATGAAATGGAAGTTCGTCAAAGGCTATGAAGGCCCGCGCCTGATGACCATCAATGGCGATGAAGGCGAACCGGGAACTTTCAAAGACCGTTACTATCTTGAGCGTGATCCACATCGCCTGTTTGAAGGCGCTATTATTGCTGCCCACTTCGTTGAGGCAGAACGCATCTATCTTTACATGCGCGATGAATATCCTGCAGTTCTTGAAATCCTGCGCACTGAAATTGCAGCGCTTGAAGCAGCTGGCATTGTCGAAAAAGGCTTCATCGAATTGCGCCGTGGGGCAGGGGCTTATATTTGCGGCGAAGAATCCGCGATGATTGAGAGCATCGAAGGTAAACGCGGCCTTCCGCGCCATCGCCCGCCTTATATCGCCCAAGTGGGTGTCTTTGGTCGCCCGACTTTGAACCACAATGTCGAGACCCTCTGGTGGCTTCGCGATATTGTTGAACAAGGTCCAAAATGGTTTGCCGAGCGCGGCAAGGAAGGCCATCCGGGCATTCGCTCTTGGTCTGTTTCGGGCCGCGTGAAAAAGCCGGGCGTTATTCTCGCTCCTGCTGGTGTTACCATCCGCGAATTGATCGATGATTATTGCGGCGGCATGGCAGAGGGACATAACTTCAAGGCCTATTATCCAGGCGGCGCATCTGGCGGCGTATTGCCCGCAGCGATGGATGATATTCCATTGGACTTTGGCGGTAAACTTGCAGAACTTGGCTCCTTCGTTGGATCCCACGCTGTTGTGGTTTTGTCCGATCAGGATAGCGTCAAAGACGCAGTGTTGAACACGCTGGAATTCTTCAAACATGAAAGCTGTGGTCAATGTACCCCATGCCGTGGCGGCACTGAGAAAATGGTCGCTTTGTTGAAGAAAGACGGAGCGCCCGACGAGCCAACAATCCGTGACATCGAACAGGTAATGCGCGATGCTTCCATCTGCGGCCTTGGTCAGGCAGCCCCCAATCCGGTCAACCATCTGTTGACGCATTTTCGTGAGGATTTGTGATGCAAAAAGTTTTGAAATTTGTGGGCGTTTTTGCTTTCGGTATTGCCATTGGCGCATTAAGCATGAATTTTCTCCCTGGCCTTCTAAATCATGCAAAAAATGCAAATCAACCATATGCAGGGCAAAACAAAAGGGTCATTTCCTCACTTAGCCAAAAAGATATTGTAGAGCTTGAGAAAGGAGCTGGTTGGGGGCTTGCAAAGCCCGCAGAATTTAACGGATATCCGGGGCCTGCCCATGTGTTGGAATTTGCCGACAAGCTGAACATTACCGACGACCAGCGCGCAGCAATTGAAACCTCCTTTGAAATTATGAACGCAAGGGCGCGGGAATTGGGCACCGCGCTAATTGAAGCGGAAGAAGCTCTGGATTCCGTATTTCAAATGCAAAAAGCAACGCCTGAATTGCTTACGCAGCGGCTGAAAGCCTCAGAAGAAATTCGCGCGGCTTTGCGGGCGGTTCATTTGAACGCGCATCTGGAAATTACTCCTTTCTTGAGCGATGAACAGAAAGCACAATATGCCGCCTTGCGCGGCTATGGCGACGGCCACTCCGGACATGAGGGACACTGATATGCCAAACCCGATCAAATTCACCCTCGATGGGCGCGAAGTAGAAGCTGCCGAAGGCGAGACCATCTGGCAGGTGGCAAAGCGCGAAGGAACGCGCATTCCCCATCTTTGCTATCTCGACAAGCCAGGCTACCGCGCCGATGGCAACTGCCGTGCCTGTATGGTGGAGATTGAAGGCGAACGGGTTTTGGCTGCGTCTTGCCAGCGTAAACCTTCCGAAGGTCTGGTTGTAAAAACCGATACAGAGCGTGCTGACAAATCCCGTAAAATGGTGTTCGAATTATTGGCCGCTGACATGGTCGCACCGACTGAAAGCCCGGACGATCAATCGGAATTTTGGAAATGGGCATCGAATTGGGGCATCGAAGGTTCCGAGCGTTTGGGTTCGAAATTCGACGGCCAAGCTGAAGACACCTATTTTGATATTTCAAACCCTGCGATTGCCGTAAACCTTGATGCTTGTATTGCTTGCGGCTTGTGCGTTCGCGCCTGCCGCGAAGTGCAGGTAAACGATGTGATCGGCATGGGCATGCGCGGTTCTCATGCTGCGCCCGTGTTTGACCTTCAAGACCCGATGGGTCATTCCACATGCGTAACCTGCGGTGAATGCGTTCAAGCCTGCCCGACAGGCGCGCTTTATGAAAAATCTATGATGGATGAGGATGCCAAGCACCGAACCGTCAAAGACTTTGACAAAGTGGTCAATACGGTTTGCCCTTATTGCGGCGTTGGTTGCCAGACAGAAGCATTTGTCAAAGACGGCAAGATCGTTCAGGTCGATGGCCGCAATGGCCCAGCCAACGAAAACCGTCTTTGTGTAAAAGGCCGCTTCGGTTTTGACTATATTACCCATCCAGATCGCTTGACTGTTCCGCTGATCCGCCGCGAAGGCGCAACGAAAAAATGGGATGCTTCGCTTAATCGCCACAACATGATGGAAGTGTTCCGCGAGGCAACTTGGGAAGAAGCCCTTGATGTGGCCGCTGCTGGCCTCAAGAAAATTCATGATGAAAAAGGCGGCGATGCATTGGCTGGCTTTGGTTCTGCCAAATGCTCCAATGAGGAAGCCTATCTTTTCCAAAAACTGATCCGTCAGGGCTTCGGCACAAACAATGTCGACCATTGTACCCGTCTTTGCCACGCCTCCTCTGTTGCCGCATTGATGGAAGGCGTGAATTCCGGTGCGGTGACCGCGCCCTTTACGGCTGCTGAAGATGCTGATTGCATTGTTGTCATTGGCGCGCGCCCGGCCCAGAACCACCCTGTCGCCGCGACCTATCTAAAGCAGGCTGCTAAGCGTGGCGCGAAACTGATCCTGATGGATCCGCGTAGCCAAAACCTTGGTCGCTATGCCAGCCATGAATTGAATTTCAAACCGGGCATGGATGTGTCTTTGCTTAACGCCATGTTGCACACTATCATGGAAGAGGAACTCTATGATCTGCAATATGTGCAGGCTCATACGCTTGGCTTTGAAGACCTGAAAAAGAGCGTCAAGAAATTCTCACCAGAAGCAATGGAAGATGTTTGCGGCATTCCTGCTGAAACCATTCGCGAAGTGGCACGTATTTACGCTCGGTCAGAACGCTCCATCATTTTCTGGGGCATGGGTATTTCCCAACATGTTCATGGAACCGATAATGCCCGCTGCTTGATCGCGCTGGCACTATCAACCGGGCAAGTTGGTCGCCCGGGAACGGGGCTTCACCCATTGCGCGGTCAGAACAATGTGCAGGGTGCATCTGATGCGGGCCTCATCCCGATGTTCTATCCTGATTATAAGTCTGTGGAGAAAGACGATATCCGCGGCGGTTATGAGACTTTCTGGGGCAGGGAGCTTGCCCCCAAAAAGGGTCTTACTGTTGTTGAAGTTGTGGACGCTATCCATGAGGGAAAAATCAACGGCATGTATATACTGGGTGAAAACCCGGCCATGTCAGACCCTGACCAAAAACATGCCCGCGAAAGTTTTGCGATGCTTGATCACATGGTCGTCCAGGACATCTTCCTGACTGAAACCGCTTGGCATGCAGATGTGGTTTTGCCAGCCTCTGCCCATGCGGAAAAGTTCGGCACCTACTCCAATACAAACCGCCAAGTTCAAATGGGCCGTCCTGTTCTTGATCCTCCAGGTCAGGCAAAAGCCGATTGGTGGATTGAGGTTGAGCTTGCAAAGCGTCTCGGCCTCGACTGGAATTATCAGCATCCAAAGGAAGTATTCGCAGAAATGGCTGAAGTGATGCCATCGCTGAAAAATATTACTTGGGATCGTCTAGACCGCGAAGAGGCCGTGACCTATCCTTGCAAAGGCCCTGATCAGCCGGGTGAAGCCATTATCTTTGTGGATGGATTTCCCACAGAGTCAGGCCGCGCCAGAATTGTGCCGACCGATCTGGTTCCGCCAGCAGAATTGCCCGATGCGGAATATCCATTTGTATTGACCACAGGTCGTATGCTGGAGCATTGGCATACAGGGGCCATGACCCGCCGCGCTTCCAATTTGGATGCGCTGGAGCCTGATGCTATTGCAGGGCTAAACCGATGGGACATGAAGCGCGCTGGCATTGGTCCCGGCGATAAGGTGACCGTCGAGACCCGCCGTGGTGCAATCACCTTGGCCGCCCGTCAGGATCCCGATGTTCCCGAAGGCATGGTGTTCATTCCGTTCTGCTTTGTGGAAGCAGCAGCCAATGTACTGACCAATCCGCAATTGGACCCAATGGGTAAAATCCCTGAGTTCAAGTTCTGTGCAGCGAAATTGAAACCAGCCGCGCAAAAGTTGGAAGCAGCAGAGTAGATAAAGAGAGCAACCTGTTGGAAATTCTGCTGCTACCATTTTTACTCATGGGTATTTGGGTGCCGTGGCTCTTTTTTTGGAAACCGGACTACATTTACAGAAGCTTTCTGATAGTGACCGTAATATTATATGGTGTCGTTATGCTGACTATTTTCGCGCTCTCTCTATTATCTGCTGCCGGAATTAACTTACCTGTTGAAGTTGGGGCATTACTAGTAGGTCTTTGGATTTCAGTGCCGACGGTAATAATAAACGGGCTTTTGGGGCATTTTTCAGCAAAATATGCCACTTATTATGCTGATCTCAGGCGAAAAAATAACAATTAGCAATTTCTACTGATCTTACCCAAGATATGAAACTGCAAGCTTTGCACGACCCCAGCCAGTTTAATCGTTTAATCTCCCATCCTCCACAAAAGTTCTACTTTATGCCTGTTGCCAAGTGCCGCCTTGCGGCATAGAAACTCCCCAACAAGTCTAACAAACGGGTAGTTGCTATGAACATTCATGAATATCAGGCCAAACAAGTTCTCAAAGGTTTCGGTGCGCCGATTGCTCAGGGCGTTCCGATTATGACCGAGGCCGATGTTGAAGCGGCTATCGCCGCGCTTCCTGGCCCGCTTTATGTTGTGAAAAGCCAAATTCATGCTGGCGGACGCGGAAAAGGCAAGTTCAAGGAGCTCGGGCCCGATGCAAAAGGTGGCGTTCGCCTCGCTTTCAATCCTGATGAAGTTCGCTCCCATGTGAAAGAAATGCTCGGCAATACACTTGTTACCAAGCAAACAGGCCCTGAAGGCAAACAGGTCAATCGCCTATATCTGGAAGATGGCGCTGATATTGACCGTGAATTATACCTTTCAATTCTCGTTGACCGCGAAACCTCGCAAGTTTCCTTTGTTGCCTCCACTGAAGGCGGCATGGACATTGAAGCGGTGGCAGAAGAAACACCTGAGAAAATCCACACAATCGGTATCGATCCGCTGGCTGGCATAACAGATGTAGACGTAGCCGCTCTTACCAAAGCCTATGAGCTTTCCGGCGCTGCAGCAGAAGATGCCAAGACGCTGTTTCCATTGCTTTACAAAGCCTTTGTCGAAAAAGACATGAGCCTTTTGGAAGTGAACCCGCTGATCGTCATGAAAGATGGTCACTTGCGCGTTCTTGATGCCAAGATGTCTTTTGATGGCAATGCATTGTTCCGCCATCCAGATATGATGGAACTGCGCGACGAAACCGAAGAAGACGCCAAGGAAATCGAAGCTTCGAAATATGATCTGGCCTATGTGGCCCTCGATGGTGATATCGGCTGCATGGTCAACGGAGCAGGCCTTGCCATGGCAACGATGGATATAATTAAGCTTTACGGCGCTGAGCCAGCAAACTTTCTTGATGTGGGCGGCGGCGCAACAACTGAAAAAGTTACAGCAGCCTTTAAAATCATTACCTCCGATCCAAACGTCAAAGGCATTCTCGTAAACATCTTTGGCGGCATCATGCGCTGTGATGTTATCGCAGAAGGCGTTGTGACTGCGGTCAAAGAAGTTGGCCTGAAAGTGCCTTTGGTCGTACGCCTGGAAGGAACCAATGTTCAAAAAGGCAAAGACATCATCAACTCATCCGGCCTTGATGTTATCGCGGCCGATGATCTCGACGATGCAGCACAGAAAATCGTAAAGGCGGTTAAGGGTTGATGCCTAAATTGAAAAACACGCTTGGCGCTTTAGGTTTCGTCGGTTTCGCATTGGTTTGTTCGGGCGCAAATGCCCAACAGGCAACGGCACCGGAGGAAATCGATACTGTCTTTACGTTCAATGAGATCTGCTACACCAAAGTTCCAAATCTTGATGCCATTCGTGACATGGCCTTGAAACTTGCTTGGAAGCCTTTGGACAATGATGATCTGGATGCCTTTGGCGACAAGGACAAACTGGATGTTTTAGAGGGCTGGGATGTGCAGGTCGGTGAAAAATTCTATCGCCTTGGCGTCACCCAAAGTGCATTACCGGATAGTGCAAAAGAGACATTCCCAGAATTCAAAGATGGGCTAACAACCTCTTGCTCTATGGTGCTTGATGGCAGCGATGCAAACGCAGACATAGCTTTGAACATGCAAACCCTTGCCAACAAAGAGCCCGTTAGCAGCGACGTGGATGAAGGCGATTTGTTAACGACCACATGGGCAGGCGGCAATGAGGACATCAAAGTATTTTTGTTTAACAAGGCAACCAAAGTAGTCGATGGTGGTGTTTTAGCCGTCACTGTAATTACCAAGAAATAATACAACCAATTCGCGTTCAATAACGACAGGAATAGCAACTGATATGTCAATTCTGATCAACAAAGACACCAAAATTCTCGTACAGGGACTGACTGGTAAAACCGGCACCTTCCACACAGAGCAGGCTCTGGCTTATCATGGGACGAAAATGGTTGGCGGCATTCATCCGAAAAAAGGCGGGTCCGTTTGGACCGCGTCAACGGGTGTTGCGCAAGGCACCGAGCTTCCAATTTTTGCTACCGTAAAAGAAGGCAAGGCAGCAACGGGCGCTGATGCTTCTGTAGTTTATGTCCCGCCTGCAGGGGCTGGCGCAGCAATCATTGAAGCGATTGATGCGGAAATTCCATTGATCATCTGCATCACCGAAGGCATTCCTGTTATGGATATGGTGGATGTGAAAGCGCGTTTGTTGAAGTCGAAATCCCGTTTGGTTGGGCCAAATTGCCCGGGCATTCTTACCCCGAATGAATGCAAGATTGGCATTATGCCAGGCAACATTTTCAAAAAGGGTTCCGTTGGCGTGGTGTCTCGTTCGGGAACACTCACCTATGAAGCTGTGTTCCAGACAACAAATGCTGGCTTGGGTCAAACAACGGCCGTCGGTATCGGTGGTGATCCAGTAAAAGGTACAGAGTTCATTGATGTGCTTGATCTATTCCTTGATGATGAAGAAACCAAGTCGATCATCATGATTGGTGAAATTGGCGGTTCAGCAGAAGAAGAAGCCGCTGAATGGTTGATCGCACAAGCGAAAAAAGGTCGTAAGAAGCCAATGGCTGGCTTTATTGCCGGACGCACAGCGCCTCCAGGACGCACCATGGGCCATGCTGGCGCTGTGATTTCTGGCGGCAAAGGCGGCGCGGAAGACAAGATTGCTGCTATGGAAAAAGCTGGCATTGTGGTTTCACCATCTCCTGCCAAATTGGGCGAGACGCTGCTTAAGGCTATTGGCTGAAACCAGACAGCTCTGGAATTTATCTGAGGGCGCGGCTTTATTGCTTGCGCCCTTTTTGTATTATTATGCAATGTATCTATGCCGCCCATTGGCATTTGGCCAGAACTGTTCTAAATCGATTGAAATAGAATCCAGCAGGATATTTGGATAAGATTATGAAAAAAGGCAGTTACACGAAAATCGTCGCGACCATCGGTCCGTCAAGCTCTGATTACAAGACAATCAAAGCATTGTTTAAAGCAGGCGTTGATGTTTTTCGCCTGAATTTTAGCCACGGAACCCACGAAGACCATGCTGAACGTCATGCAATTATTCGACAAATTGAAGAAGAAGAAGGCCGGCCGATTGGTATCCTAGCTGACATGCAAGGTCCAAAATTGCGTGTCGGGACCTTTGCTAATGGCAAAGAAGAATTAAAACGCGGTCAGAAAATTGAACTTCATTTGGAAAAGTTCGTCGGTGATATCACCAAGGTAACGCTGCCACATCCTGAGATTTTTGCGGCGATCAAAGCGGGTGAAGATTTATTGATCAATGATGGTCGCCTTCGCCTTCGGGTAGAAAGCAACAATGGTAAGGTGATCGTGGCAAAGGCTATGAATGCTGGTGTCATTTCTGATCGCAAGGGCGTTAACGTTCCAGGTACGATTTTGCCGATCAATATTTTGACCAAGAAAGATCGTCTCGATCTGGAATATGCGCTGTCTTTGGGCGTTGAATGGATTGCTTTGTCCTTCGTACAAAAGCCAGACGATATTCATAAAGCGCGTAGTCTGATTAAAGGCCGTGCTAGAGTATTGGCCAAGTTGGAAAAACCATCAGCCATCGAGAATCTCAATGGCATCATCGGTCTATCTGACGCTATCATGGTGGCGCGCGGTGATCTTGGCGTCGAAATGCCCGCCGAAGTGGTTCCGCAAATTCAAAAGCGCATCATTGCTGCTTGTCGCAAAGAAGGTAAGCCAGTCATCGTTGCCACACAGATGCTCGAATCGATGATTTCCGAGCCTGTGTCCACAAGGGCTGAAGCATCAGATGTTGCAACCGCCGTTTATGCTGGTGCCGATGCTGTAATGCTTTCGGGTGAAACTGCTGCGGGGAAATATCCTATTGAAGCTGTAAGAACGATGGAACGCATTATTGCAGCAACTGAATCAGATCCTGATTTCGATAGCGTATTGAATGCTATCGCTTTGCCAATTGAGGCGGACGACAGCGATTCCATTGCATCGGCTGCTTGCGATGTTGCGCGCACACGTGGTTGCGCAGCCATATCGACTTTCACAAAGACTGGTTCAACAGTGCGTCGCGTTTCGCGGTTGCGAACTTTGGTTCCCATTCTTGGTTTGACACCGGATATCACCGTTGCGCGCCAGCTTTGTTTGGCTTGGGGCTGTCACAGCGTTCTAACCCGCGATGATGTTGAAGGTTTTGCAGACATGGTCGGTAAATCCACCCGTATCGCCCGTCGTGAAAAGCTCGCAAAAAATGGCGACCGCGTGGTTATCACCGCAGGTGTGCCATTTGGAACAGCAGGGACTACCAATATTCTTCGTGTAGCCATTGTTGGTGAACATGAAGCAGCAAGCCCACAAGATGCGTCACTAAAAGGCTAGTGTTCCCAAAAAGTCGTCTTTTAGAAAATGGCTTCGAGTGATTACTTAGGAAATTCGGTTTCTTTCAACCGTTAGATGATTGAAACCGGATTTTTCTGCCCCTGCAAGTTCATCGGTCACGGCATCTTTCCAGCGATAACCAATCACACCGCCATTTGAGCTGCCTGAAATTGTGTTGTCCGCAATATGGGTTGGGCCGGAGCCTTCAACAACGCTCACAGCGATGCCCGTTTTTGATCCGCGAATGACATTTGAAGTCACAACAAGATCTCGCAAATAGGGTCCCCAGCCTAGGATCAATCCAAAGTTCAATGCATCTTCAATCACATTTCCGGTGACGACTGTATCAGCTTCAACCGATATGCCCTCAAACCACAAATGGTCATCATCTTTATAAGGTGAGGGGGTATTGATGTTACGAATTAGATTACCCGAGACGACTGCCAATCGGCCCCCTTGCAGGAAGTTGGCAATCGAAATGCCGCGCCCACCGCCATTGATGATATTGTTGGAAATGACTGCGCCGTTAAACTCAAACTCGGAATAAATGGCGGTCTCGCCGGAGCGCAAACAGGTATTGCCAGTAATTTGAACATCATTGCCCGCATTGGAGCGAATGGCTGAAAAAGCACAATCAGAAATATGATTGTTTGAAACCATCACATTCCCGGCTCTGAAAACATTGATGCCATTTCCCCATTGGCCCGTGCCGCCATTCACTGCGCCAATGCGCGCAATCCGGTTGCCACTAACAATGGTTCCATCTTCGCCCATCTTCCAACGATGGACAAGAATACCGCCATTGACGCAATCGCTGATCTCGTTGTTCACAATCGAAAGACCGCGGTTTTCAAAAGCATAGATTCCACAATCACCGCCAGCACCGCTAATGCGGGTTCGCTCAATGCGCCCCTTCGAACGATCCACTTGAATTCCTTTTTCCAAGCTACCAAGAACCTGACAATTATCGATCACAAGATGGTCAATATTATTCATCCTGATTGCTGCTTCTGCATAAGAATGTAGCCCACGATTTGCTCCGTCGATCACCAATCCGGTCAATTCAATATGGGCAGCATTTTCGCCCATCAACAAATGTCCATTGCCCGAATAGATAAGGCGAGAAGCGCCAGGAACGCCCATTAAGCGCGTTCGTGCGGGAAGCAGAATATTGGAAACAAAATAATTGCCCGGTGGCAAAAATACTGGCTTGTCTTCCGCGTGAGCGCGATCAAGAATATCTTGCAACATACGGCTTTGGTCATCAATCGTGCCTGGGCGAAGACCAAGCTCATTGGCATTGGCCGTTCCCCTCAGGTCTGCCAATGAAAAAGGAATATCAGCGCTTTTGGTCTGCGCTGATGCAATACTGGCAGCACCAATCGCGGGAATTCCCGCCAAACCTGCCAACAAATGTCTTCGATTGATACTCATATACTGTTCCACCTCTTATTTAGAGGTTTTGATGCATGAAACATGCCAGCAGTGTGTGCTTGTTTGTGCCGTTTCGGGACAACATTGGTTTTTCAGGCGCAACCAGAATTGCAGCCGTTAAAGTCATGGCCTATAGACAATAATGAAACATGAAATGAATCGCAGTGATCAACTGCTTGGAGAATCGTATGCTCGAAAATGGCCGAATATATCTCGGAACAAGCCGCCACCCGGATGATACAGTCAATAAAGGCGAATATCTTGATTTGAAATTGGCAAACCGTCACGGATTAATAACCGGCGCGACCGGTACCGGTAAAACCGTATCCTTGCAGATTTTGGCGGAAGGTTTTTCCAATGCGGGCGTTCCAGTGTTTTGCGCCGACGTTAAAGGCGATCTATCCGGTCTTGGCGCCATGGGCGAGGAGAAAGACTTTCTTTTGAAGCGTGCCAAGATTATCGGTCTTGATGATTACCCCATGGCTGAGTTTCCAGTCATCTTTTGGGACTTGTTCGGCAAACAGGGTCACCAAACCCGCGCGACGATTTCTGACATGGGGCCTTTGATCCTTTCACGATTGATGGACCTAAATGATACGCAAGAGGGCGTTTTAAACATTGCTTTCAAATTGGCTGACGATGAGGGCATGCTGCTTCTGGACATGAAGGATTTGCGTTCATTGCTCGTTGATGTGGGTGAACGCTCCGATGAATTGACCACCCGTTATGGCTATATGTCTACCCAATCGATCGGTGCAATCCAGCGTCAACTTTTGGTAATTGAACAACAAGGCGGTGATCTGTTCTTTGGCGAACCTGCCCTTGATATCAAAGACCTGATGCGCACTACCCGTGATGGTCGCGGTTCGGTGAATATCCTTGCCGCTGACAAATTGATGAGCTCTCCGCGGCTCTATGCAACATTCCTGCTTTGGCTTTTGTCAGAGCTTTTTGAAGAGTTGCCTGAAATTGGCGATCCGGAAAAACCGCGTTTGGTGTTCTTCTTTGACGAGGCGCATTTGCTGTTCGATGAAGCGCCAAAGGCATTGATCGAAAAAGTTGAGCAGGTTGTTAAACTTATCCGCTCCAAAGGCGTGGGCGTATTTTTTGTTACCCAAAACCCACTTGATATTCCTGATGGGGTTTTGGCTCAATTAGGTAACCGTATTCAACATGCGCTTCGCGCTTACACACCGCGTGAACAAAAAGCGGTTAAAGCCGCAGCAAGCACATTTCGCCAAAACCCAGAATTTGATGCAGAAGACGTTATCATGCAATTGGGTGTTGGTGAGGCCTTGGTGTCGACCTTGGAACCAAAGGGTGTACCTTCCGTTGTGCAGCGTACTTTGATCCGTCCACCGTCTTCACGCCTTGGTCCTATGAGTGAAAAGGAACGCGCCGATCTGATGCAGGTAAGTCCAGTCGGTGGTCTATATGACAAGATGATTGATCGTGAATCAGCATACGAAATCTTGACAGTTAAGGCTGAAAAGGCTGCCGCCGCTGAAGAAAAACGCTTGGCCGAAGAAGCGGAAGAAAAAGCGCGCATCAAAGCTGAAAAAGCAGCCAAACGCAGTTCAAGCGGAGGGCGCAGACGCCAAACAGCAACTGAAGCCGCGGTAAAATCCTTGACACGAACCATTGCCAGTTCATTAGGTCGGGCACTGGTGCGCGGTATTTTGGGTAGTTTGAAACGCTGATTTTACTCGCTTGTTGGGATTAATTTTCCAACAAGCCGTTTAGATCTTTGAAAACCCGCGTCGGCGCCAAATCCGTATATTCATCCGGTTGGCCCGTACGGTTTATCCAAGCACAATCAAACCCAAAGGCTGCAGCTCCTGCAATGTCCCAACGGTTGGATGATTGGAAACTGACTGCGCTGCGTTCAATTTTCCAATGATCGGTCACCATCCGATAGGTTTCAGGTGAGGTTTTGAAAACCATCAAAGGATGGATAGAGAAGCTTTCGTCCAGCACTTCTTCAAGGCCTGCGGAGCGCACAGCGCTGTTAAGCATATCAGGAGAGCCGTTGGATAAAATCCCGGTTCTTGCGCCACCATCTTTCAGCTTAGCCAAAACGGATTTCACTTCACTGTAACAATCCAGTGTCATGTAAGCATCCAGCAGGCTTTGGCGTTTTGCTATGTTGGCTGAAGGTACGGCCGCAAAGGCAAAATCAAGCGCCTCTTGCGTCAACTGCCAAAAGTCTTTGTACTGATGCATGCCTGATCTGGTCCAAGTATATTCCAACTGTTTGTTACGCCAAATTTCTGACAGTCTCGCTGACTCAGGGCCAACTTCTTTGGCATTACGCGATACAGCCGAATGCACATCAAATAGTGTGCCATAAGCATCGAAAACATAACAAATATGGGCCATTATTCCTCCTGACAATAAAAACTGAGCCTTGCATACCAGCCCAAGGTTTGTCACCTGATTTCAGAAATTGGAACGAATTGCGCGTCTTTGACGTTGTATCTACCGACAGATGCATTAAGTTACATCAAGGTTCAGCATTACAGCGTCTTTGCTGACAACAGATTTTTGAAATTGTAATATTAAAGGAGTGCCGCCATGGCTTTCGATCTTCCAGAACTTCCTTATTCATATGATGCCCTTGCACCATATATGTCCGCTGAAACACTAGAGTTTCACCACGACAAGCACCACATGGCCTATGTAAACAATGGCAATAAATTGCTTGAGGGTTCAGGTCTTGAAGGCAAGTCTTTGGAAGAAGTGGTTGTTGGCAGCTATGGCAAGAATGCCGGATTGTTCAACAATGCTGGCCAGCACTACAACCATATCCATTTCTGGAATTGGATGGCGAAAAATGGCGGTGGCAAAAAAATGCCCGGCAATCTCGAAAAAGCGATCACATCTGATCTTGGTGGCTTTGACAAAATGCGCGCTGATTTCATGAATGCTGGCGCAACACAGTTCGGTTCAGGCTGGTGCTGGTTGGCTGTTAAAGACGGAAAAATTGAAGTAATGAAAACACCAAATGGCGAAAGCCCATTGGTGCATGGTGCTAAACCGATCCTCGGCTGCGATGTATGGGAACACTCTTACTATATCGATTATCGCAATGCCCGCCCCAAATATCTTGAGGCATTTGTTGATAACATGGTCAATTGGGAATATGTGGCTAAAATGTACGAAGAAGCCACTTCATAAATTTGATATCGAGATTTTGAAAAGCCCGGCCATATGTCGGGCTTTTTTCGTTTCAGGTCGATTTTCATTGTGTTTCTTTTGGTTGACAAACTGTTGATCAGATAAAAGACTTAATCTCTGTTATCATGGGCTTGCAGATTTTTAGGAAGACGCGCGTTGCTTTGAATTGAAGTAATGCCAATAACGGGAGTTTCTAATGAAGAAGATTATTATCGGCGCAGCGATTGCTGCACTTATGGCCACTGGTTTTGCTTATGCCGCAGGACACGGCGATGCGATAAACCAACGTAAAGCAGCCATGAAAGAAGTTGGTGGCGCTATGGGCGCTATGGGTAAAATGGCAAAAGGCGAAATGGATTTCGATGCAGCAGTAGTTCTCGCGTCACTCGAAAAAATGAATAATGTGGCCAAAACTTTTGGCGATCACTTCCCAGCTGGTTCTGAGACTGGAATGGATTCAGAAGGCAAAGAAACAACCGCCGCGCCAAAAATCTGGGAAGATATGGGCGGGTTCAAAGCAGCTATTTCAAAATTTGAAGGTGACACCGCTGCTGCAATGGCTACCGCACCGCAGTCTGTCGCAGAATTGGGCCCTGTATTGGGCGCAGTAGGTGCAAACTGTAAGGCTTGCCACGAAACCTTCCGCGTTAAAAAATAAAGTGCTAGCCTTTTGCAAAAGTCGTTTTAGCAAAAGGTTCGTCCGATCATGATTAAAAAACTGATAGCCATCGCACTCGTTTTGGGAGCGGTGGCTTTTGCCATTTTTTGGCTTCTGACAACGCCTCAAAAACTGACATCAACCCAGATGGCAGGACTTGGAAACGGCAATCCTGAAATGGGAGAAATGGTGTTTTGGGCTGGCGGCTGTGGATCATGTCATGCTGATAAAGGCGCTAAGGGAGACGATAAGAAAAGGCTGGGCGGTGGTCAACAACTCGACACGCCTGCAGGATTGTTTGTCACTCCCAATATTTCACCTGATCGCGAAACTGGAATTGGCAGTTGGACAGAAGAACAATTCGCCAACGCAATGCTGAATGGCGTATCACCCAATGGCTCTCACTATTACCCGTCATTTCCTTATACATCTTATGCCAAAATGAAGTCTGAGGATGTGTCTCATTTATGGGCATATATGAAAACGCTCCCGGAAATCTCTAGGGCAAATGAACCTCATGAACTTTCGATATTTTTTCAGTTGAGAAGGGGCGTTGGACTTTGGAAAACGCTGTTTTTGAACAATGAAAAAGTCGTAAATAATCTGCCGGATGATCCGCAAATAGAATTTGGACAATATCTTGTTGAAGGGGTAGGGCATTGCGGTGAATGCCACACGCCGCGAACTGCACTTGGTTTTGGCGGATATAACAAATCCAAATGGCTTGGTGGCGGACTGACTCCCGAAGGGGACGGTAAAATCCCCAATATAACTCCTGGTGCCAAAGAAATTGGCAGTTGGAGCGTTGGTGACATCGCGGGCTATTTGAAATCTGGCTTTACCCCTGAATTTGATTCAGTCGGCGGCTCAATGGTCAGCGTTCAGGAAAACATGGCTAAACTGCCTGACGAAGATCTTGAGGCCATCGCAGCTTACTTAAAAGCAATCCCGTCAATTTCAGACTAAACCAAGCTGTTCCCAACCGCTTTGATTGCAAAAGCTTGAGATCGCGCTGCATCTTCCAAGGCCGCAAAACGACCTGATTTGCCAAAATGACCGGAACTCATATTGGTTCGGAGCATCAAGATATTGTCGTCAGTCTTAGTGACGCGAAGTTTTGCCGCCCATTTGGCGGGTTCCCAATAGGTGACGCGCGGATCAGAAACGCCAGCTGTAATAAGCATCGGCGGATAGGTCTTTGCCTCGACATTGTCATAGGGAGAGTAAGCCCGAATATCCTTAAAAGCTTGTTCGCTTTCAATCGGGTTACCCCACTGAGACCATTCGCCCGGTGTTAAGGGTAAGGTGTCATCAAGAATTGTGTTCAGCACATCGACAAAGGGGACATCTGCAATGACCCCGCCGAACAGGTCTGGCGCCATATTGACGCTTGCGCCAACCAGCAATCCACCGGCTGAACCGCCTTGAATGACTATTTTACCCTTTGCTGTAAATCGGTCGCTGACGAGTTTTTCACCCGCCGCGATAAAGTCATGGAAAGTGTTTGGTTTCTTGCCAAACTTTGAATCTTCATACCAAGCGCGGCCTTTTTCCTCACCACCTCTGATATGGGCAATGGCATAAACAAAGCCGCGGTCCACCAGAGATAAACGGTTCGTTGAAAAACTTGCAGGCATCGCATGGCCATAGGAGCCATATCCATAAAGTAAGCAGGGTGCTGTTCCATCGATCTTGGTTTTTGCATGATGGAGGATGGTAACAGGAACCTCTGCACCATCATGTGAAACAGTCATAATACGGCGGGTTATATAGTCTTTCGGATCATGTCCTGATGGAACTTCCTGCTCTTTCAACAAAGTGCGTGTGCCATTTTCCAATTCATAGTCATAGGTGCGTGATGGCGTTGTGGGTGATGAATAGGTGAAGCGAAATGTGTCCGTCGCAAATTCAGGGCTTGGGCTTATACCCAGCGAATAGGCCTCTTCAGCAAATTCGATGTTTTTAATGTTTCCGTTTTTGTCAGAAAAGCAAATCCGGGGCAGGGCGTTTTCCCGCTCCATCCAAAATATCCAGTCTTTGTACGCATCAATAGACAGTACCATTTTACCCGGCTTGTGGGGGACAACATCTTTCCAGTTTTCGATGCCAGGAGAACTGATAGGGGCTTCCACAATCTTAAAATCTTCAGCACCGCCAGAGTTTGTCAAAATCAAGAATCTGTCGCCTTGATGTTCGACGCTGTATTCAAGGCCCTCTTGCCTATGCGTAACAAGGACGGGTTCGGCCTTGGGCGTAGCAGTTGGAATAAACCGCAATTCATCCTGATCATTCATGCCTGCAGAAATGAATAAATATTCGCCAGAACGACTCCGTCCAACGCCACAGAAAAAGCGTGGATCTTTTTCCTCGTATACAAGCACGTCGTCTTTTGGATCAGTTCGAAGTTGATGGCGATAAACTTTGTTTGGACGATGATTTTCATCAACCACTGTGTAGAATAATGTCTCATTATCAGCCCAGGCTACCGAACCTACATCCGAGATGCCCGCGCCTGTATCTTTGTCGTTACCAATTACTCTGAAATTAAGTTTGTAATATTCTGAGCCAGATGTATCGCAACTCCATGCCAACATAGTGTGATCAGGGCTTACAGATGCGGTCCCCAATTCGAAGTAGTCTTTGCCTTCAGCTTCTTTGTTCACATCCAACAAGACTTCTTCATCGCCGCCATCGCGTGGGGTGCGAATGTTAATGGGATGCTCTGCCCCCGTTACATATTTCCAGCGATAGGCATAAGCACCATCTTTCACAGGAAGCGATACGTCATCTTCTTTGATGCGTCCGCGCATTTCTACGATCAGTTTCTTTTGCAATTCGGCCGTATCTGCCATCGCCTTTTCGTAATAAGCGTTTTCTTCATTGAGATATTGCTTGATCGGCTCAGGAAGTTTTTCCGGTTCACGCAAGGCTTCCTGCCAGTTTTCAGCTCTTAACCAGTTATAGTCATCCTTGAGGGTGACACCATGAACGGTATTCGTAACTGTTTTGATTTGGGCAACAGGTTCGTCACCCAATTTTTTAAATATTTGCGTCATGGTATTCCCGTCAAATTGGGTTAAGGGCGATCTTGAAAGATCAGCTTATGCTTTGCTCTCTGGCTTGAAGGTCAGTGCATGGCCATTCATGCAATAACGAAGACCAGTTGGCTGTGGGCCGTCAGGAAAAACATGACCCAAATGTGCCTCACAATCAGCGCAGCGGATTTCCGTGCGAGTCATGAAAAACTTCCGGTCGGTATGCTCCGATACAGAGCCTTCACCGGCAGGTTTAAAAAAGCTCGGCCATCCAGTGCCTGAATCAAATTTGGAATTGGTTTCAAACAGGTCATTGCCGCAACAAACACATTTGAACATGCCGTCGCGTTTTTCTTCCTGATGAGGTCCAGTAAAAGCACGCTCTGTTCCATGTTCGCGTGTCACATGAAATTGCTCAGGCGTAAGCTGTGCTTGCCACTCGGCTTTACTCTTTTCGATCTTTGCCATTTATTCCTCCAGGAAAGGTCTGTTGGGACAGTAGATAAGCAATACAGTTTCATTTCTCAAGAGCCAGTGATCGCCATGGCTTAAAGGACTGGTTTTTTGTGTGTTTCTGCGCTCGATCGTCCTAAAAGCCTTGAACATTCGCCTAGAGACATTATTAAAGGAGGGTATCAAAATTAGCTCTCTCATTCTTCAAGGTATGGCAAGCGTTTGAACCAGACAATTCTACTTTTGTTATTGCCGTTTCTTGCTGCGCTCATCGCGCCGGCTTTGGTTCGCGTGCTTGGTGAAAAAGCTGCCTGGCTGCTTGCTTTGGCGCCGGCAACCATTTTTACCCATTTGACAGGATATCTCGCGCCAGTAGCTGCGGGCGAAAAATTTACGATGGGCCTGCAATGGGTTCCTTCTCTCGGCGCAAATCTGTCGTTTTATATTGATGGCTTGAGCCTTACCTTCGGCTTGCTTATTAGCGGCATTGGCACTTTGATCATCTTATATGCGGGCGGTTATTTAAAAGGGCACCCGCAACAGGGTCGTTTTATCGGTTTCCTGTTCCTTTTTATGGGCTCGATGCTTGGCGTTGTAATGGCCGACAATCTGATCGCTTTGTTTGTCTATTGGGAACTAACGTCCATCACGTCTTTCCTGTTGATAGGGTTCGATCACAACCGAGAAGCATCCCGCCGCGCTGCGGTTCAGGCTTTGGTGGTCACAGGCGGCGGCGGCTTGGCTCTATTGGCAGGTGTCATCGTTTTGAACCTGATCACCGGCAATACGGAATTGTCTTTGGTGCTAAACAGCGGTGATGTGATCAGAGAAAGCCCGTTTTACCTTCTGGCATTCTGGCTGATAATAGCTGCGGCGTTTACAAAGTCAGCGCAATTTCCGTTTCATTTCTGGCTACCCAATGCCATGGAAGCACCAACCCCAGTGTCGGCTTATTTGCATTCTGCCACCATGGTAAAAGCGGGCGTATATTTGTTGATGCGCACAAACCCAGTTCTGGGTGATACGGCAATTTGGCAAACTGTCTTACCATTATTTGGTACGGTCACATTGGTCATTGGTACGCTTTTAGCAATTCGCCAGACAGACTTGAAACTAATGCTGGCCTACACAACGGTTGCCTCTCTTGGTCTGTTGGTAATGCTCACGGGTTTTGGCTCCGAAAAGGCTATCGAAGCAGCAGTCTATTATCTCGTTGCCCATGCTCTTTTCAAAGGGGCACTGTTCATGGTTGCTGGTCTCATCGATCATGAAGCGGGTACCCGCGATGTCAGGAAGCTTGGTGGCTTGCGCAAGGCAATGCCCATTACTTTCTTTGCAGCTGCATTGGCGGGGTTATCAATGGCCGGTCTGCCGCCATTTATTGGCTTTATGGCAAAAGAAGAGATTTACTACGCGATCGCGAAGCCAGATGCTTGGTCCGTCGCGATTACGGTGTTTACGATTTTCGGTAATGCGTTGATGTTGGTGATTGGTGCGGCAGTGGCGATTCTACCTTTCTTTGGTCAGAAAGTTGAAACGCCAAAACATGCCCATGAAGGTCCGATATTGCTTTGGCTAGGGCCAGTCGTTTTATCGATTTGCGGCGTAGTGTCAGCAATTTTCGCAAGTGCAACCAATCTATTGTTTATCTCACCTATGGCCAGCGCTGTCGCCGGCGATTCGGTCTATGCGAAGGCGGCAATCGTCTTTCATCTTGGTGTTCCCCTTACGCTTTCGGTTGTAACCATCGCGCTGGGATGTCTAATATTCTGGAAACTGGAAAAAGCCCGTTTTGCCATGGCTTATATTTTGCGAAAGATCGGCTGGGGGCCAGATCACGGCTTCGATCAATTCATTGCCGGAACGGTTGGTCTTTCAACAAAGATTACACGCATTATTCAAAATGGCCGCATGGAAGCCTATATGACTACCGTCTTTTTGGTATTCGGCATCGCCGTTTGGAGCAGTCTTTATATATTTGACGAATTGCCCAATTGGCCAAGGCCATCTGGTTTGAGTTTCTATGAAACAGGGATTTTTCTTTTGGCTTTTGTTGGCCTGCTGGCGATCATTTATGCCGAAGATCGATTGACCGCCATTATATCACTGGGCATTCAGGGATTTGCGGTTGCATTGATCTTTATTCTGTTCGGGGCGCCTGATTTGGCCTTCACCCAGTTTATGGTTGAAACGCTTTCGGTTGTTATTCTGGCATTGGTCATGACCCGTCTTACCCTACACAAAACTGACCATCGTCCGTTCTATGAAAAGTCATTTGATTTTGCGGTGGCTCTTACCGCTGGTAGTGCCTTTACTGCATTGCTTCTGGCGGTCGTCCAAGTAGCGTTTAATCCTGCTCTTTCAGAGTTTTTTGCAGCCTATAGCCGAACCATCGCTCACGGGCGCAACATCGTAAACGTGATCATCGTTGATTTCCGTGGTGTTGATACACTCGGCGAAATCGCGGTTGTGATGATTGCGGGCCTCGGCATCATTGCTCTTATTAGGATCAAAGGTCGTCAGCCAAGAGTGGAGGGCGACCAATGAACACAATAATTTTCAGAACCTTCGCGCCCTATCTCACAGCGCTCATGGTGCTTTTCTCAGTCTTTATCTTGCTGCGTGGTCATAATGATCCAGGCGGCGGTTTTATCGGCGGTTTGTTAGCTGCATCCGCATTCGCAATTTACGGCATTGCCAACGGTGTTACGCCTGTGCGCCGTGCTATTTATTTCCATCCCATTTCTCTGGCAGGTTTTGGTTTGTTCATCGCGACACTTGCAGGTTTGCCATCAATCCTCGCGCAAGTGCCGTTTCTGACAGGCCTTTGGGTTTATCCAAAAATTGGAAGTGTCGAATTGGCGCTTTCAACAACGCTCATTTTTGACATCGGCGTTTACTTTGTTGTGGTCGGAACCATTACATCAATTGCCCTTGCGCTTGAAGAAAGGCTGGAAGACTAATGGAAATTGCTCTTGCTCTTCTTGTAGGCTGTTTTTTCACTGTAAGCATTTACTTGCTGCTGTCTAAATATGTCATTCGTATTTTGTTGGGTGTCGCAATTCTTGGGAATGCAGTAAATCTTTTGATATTCACCGCTGGGCGTTTGACCAAAGAAATACCGCCGATTATTCCTGAAGCGCTTCAGGTTCCTGATGGGATAATTGCCAACCCTTTGCCGCAAGCATTGATCCTGACAGCAATTGTGATTTCGTTTTCGTTTTTCGCCTTCCTCTTGGTATTGGGATATCGCGCATTTCAAGATTTGAATACGGATGACACGGACAGCATGCGTTTTGCCGAACCAGTCGACGAACCCAATCCGCCTCTTGGATATTAGGAAATAGAGTATGGCATCCAAGGGACCAGAGATTACTGACGTAACCGGCATTTTGGTGAATGCGGATCTGCAGCTGGCAGACTTCCTCATAGTTGCTCCGGTCGTTATCCCTATATTGTTTTCAGCACTTCTGTTGATGCTGCGGACGCGCCCGGCAACGCAGGGACGCATTGCTATAATAGGTATGGCGCTGCTAGCTCTTGCTTGTTTCGGTCTGCTGCAACGTGTCCTTGATACGGGTCCAGTGACCATGACAATGGGGCGCTGGGTCCCTCCGTTTGGAATTTCGTTCTCAGTTGATATTGCTGGAGCGCTGTTGGCCTTCACCAGTTCGGTCATTGCCTTTGTTGGCAGTATTTACGCCAATTCGACTGCCTCGAAGCTGGAGATGCGCTACGGGTTCTATCCCTTTTTTATGGCGATGATGGCGGGTGTTAGCGGCGCCTTCTTAACGGGAGACCTCTTCAACCTATATGTTTGGTTTGAAGTATTGCTGATTTCATCTTTTGGAATGATCGTTCTTGGCAGCGAGAAAAATCAGCTTGATGGAACCATGAAATATGCGTTCCTCAATCTTGTTGCGACGACCATGTTCTTGATGGCAACAGGATATACCTACGGATTGACCGGCACTTTGAACATGGCTGATATCTGGACGAAGGTGAATTCGGGCCTGCTGGAAGGCCCTGTAACAACCATTGCTGTCCTGTTCTTTTTGGCGTTTGCAATGAAAGCCGCAGCTTTCCCGATGAACTTTTGGTTGCCTGCATCCTATCACACGCCAAAGTTTTTGGTGTCGGCTGTATTCGCTGGTCTGCTGACAAAAGTTGGCGTTTACGCCTTATTGCGTGTGACCTTGATGTTGTTTGCGGACCAACGCGACTTGTTTGCAGAGATCATTGCTTGGATCGCAGCTCTTACGATGATCGCTGGTGTGCTAGGTGCCTTGGCACAAAATGATATACGCCGGATTTTTGGTTATTTGGTCATATCAGGCATTGGCACGATGTTAGCAGGGTTAGCCATCGGCTCGGTCACAGCGATTACCGGAATTTTAGTATATGCGGTTCATTCCATGATTGTCATGACTGCGCTTTATTTGGCCGCCGGGGTTGTGGGAAGAATGATGAATTCTAATGACCTTAGGCAAGTAGGAGGCATTTATGCTGCTTCACCCATGTTTGCTGCAGGCTTTTTGATTTTGGCACTTTCTGTCTCAGGCCTTCCTCCAACCTCCGGATTCTGGGGTAAGTTTATACTGGTCAAAGCCACCGTGGAACTTGGCGCTTGGTGGCTAACGGCAGCCATTTTGATTTCAGGTCTTTTAACCAGCATCGCCATATTCAGAGTTTGGATATTTACATTTTGGCGCGGCGGTCCGAGCGGGACAAGAGACGGGGCTGAGGCTTGGAAGGTTGAGCCTCTCAATCAGGAATATCAGTTGGCTGCGTTTATTTCTTTGGGCGTTTTGGTGTTGGCAACCTTTGCTCTGGGTGTCTTCCCTGAAGTACTTATCGGAACTGCAGCAGATGGAGCAAAAGGACTTCTATATCCTACTGGTTATATAGAGTCGGTATTTGGAGGGACGCAATAATGAGCCTTCTACTGGTAAACTTGCTTTTGATGCTTGCTTGGGGCGCGATGACGGGCTCATTTGCTGAGCTGAATTTGCTATTTGGTTTTGTACTTGGCTTTTTCGCTATTTGGCTAATCAGAGAACAGATCGGAACCGGCGGTTATTTCGGTAAAACCATTCGCATATTCTCTCTCTTCATGTTGTTCCTTAAAGAGTTGGCGATGTCGGCAGTTCGCGTCACTGTTTTGGTCTTAAAACCAAAAATGGTTGTGCGTCCTGGTATCTTTGCTTTTGAATTGACCGTGGACAAGGATTTTGAGATCGCACTATTGGCGAATTTGATAACGCTTACCCCAGGCACATTGTCCGTGGATGTTTCAGCTGACCGGAAACTATTATTCGTTCATGCGCTGGATTGCTCAGACATTGAAGCGGCTAAGAAAGATATAGCTGAAGGCTTCGAGCGCAAAATTCTGGAGGCATTTCGATGAGCGGCGAAATCTTCCTTGATTGGTGTATTACCATTGCCATGATTTTCCTGATAATTTCTTTCTTTGTAACAACCTACAGAGTGATTATCGGGCCGACATTGCCTGACAGAATAATCGCGCTTGATATGTTGGTGGGCATTGCGATTGGCTTTATTGCCGTCATTGGTTTGAAAACCGGTTACTATCTCTATGTGGATATTGCTATAGCTCTGGGTCTTGTGGGGTTTTTGGCAACTGTAGCGCTGGCACGTTTCGTTCTTGAGCGCGGCATTTCAGCAAGTGATGCGGCAAGCCAGGATAAGAACAAGAAGGGCGATGTGTAATGGATTATATTGCAGGAATACTTGTTATAGTCGGCGGTTTTTTTGCCCTTGTTGCATCCCTAGGCCTAATACGCCTCCCTGACCTTTATTCACGAACCCATGCTGCGTCCAAAGCCGGTACGGTCGGTTCTGGCTTAATGATGATTGCTCTTGCAGTCACGGCTAGTGACACGGGAACTGCCATTCGTGCTTTGGCTGGCGTGTTGTTTTTCATCCTCACAGCGCCTATTGCCGCCCATCTATTGGCGAGAGCTGCCTACAAGGTTGGATACAAGTTATGGGACGGCTCGGTTGCCGACGAGATGGCTCAGTCAAAGCAGACCGACCAATAAAAGCAGCTCTCTGGATATAAATCAGCACTATCTAGAGGTGGAAGTACTTTTCCGTACACGCAACTTTGGGTATTTATAAAGTTTAAATGCTAGAAATTAAATAAAAAACTGTAATATTTGTCGCAGTTTAAAACAAAAATTTGACAAATTGTTACTTACTATACATGTAGCAGTGAGATCAACGGGTGGGGTTTAATGGGGAGTTGTATCTTGAACTATAGGGGCGAGGCCAGGGATAACTCTGGCCCAAAAAATGAAAGAAAATCCCATGGACGACCAAATAAATAACGACAATAGCGACCCATCATTACTGATCGAATTAACCTCAAATGTTATTGCTGCCTATGTAAGCAACAATCCTGTTTCAACCGTTGACCTTCCTAATCTAATTGGTGAAGTTCATCGTGCTTTTCACGCACTTCCTACAGGCGAAGCTGGAACTGCGCCAGTTGAATTGAAGCCGGCGGTTAATCCGAAAAAGTCTGTTTTCCGCGATTACATAATCTGCTTGGAAGATGGCAAACAATTCAAGTCCTTGAAACGTCACCTTCGCTCACATTTTGATCTATCTCCGGAAGAGTATCGCGAGAAATGGGGCTTGCCAGCAGAATATCCAATGGTTGCGCCAAGCTATTCTGAAAAAAGATCAAGCCTTGCCCGCGAAAAGGGCCTAGGTCGTAAAAAAGGCTATCGAAAAGCTAAGTAAGTATTTTGGGTTTTATGCTTTGTGAACGCCATCAATCTGCAAAGATTGGTGGCGTTGTCATAGGATCTTTGAGTGATTCCTTTTTACACTAATCAATTCGGGCTCGCTCTGATCCCTTCAAGACGAAGCAGTTCAGTCTTCAGATGTATGTGCAGATTTACATCATATCTGGGATGATTTATCTTGGCCATTCGCCTAAGCGCAGCCAATTTCTTTTTTACGAAGTGTAGCTTCTCATCATCAAGGTCTTTACCAGTTAAGTTGCAAGTATTGTGACTTGGAACGCTGCTGTTTTTCAAAGCAGGATTGCCCACTTCCAACCAATCGCTCGCCATTTTGCGCAGTCGAGATTCGATATCTCTCAAGCTATTTTCTAGCGGATCCATACCATTTGCTCCCATTCATAAGAACGAAATTCTCACTTACAGAAGTTCGATGGGTATAACTTTATGCAGGTGTGACAATGCGACTGCCCCTAAGTCTTTGAATTATTTGGAAGCTCTTCGGCGAGACTAAAATAAGCGCAAAAGGATATACATTAGGGTCTTGCTTTTCCCATAATAGGAATATAGTCCTTTTTTGGAGAAGTAGATGTATCAAGAATTACGCGTAAGCAGTGGCGGTAAAATCCGCCGTGTAAGCCCCCCATTGCTAAATGGAGAAAATTTATCCAGTGAAGGTCCTCATGCCGAGCGCTATGCTGAGAGTGTTGGTGCGTTGGTCATTAAATTGGTAGCCACATTGGAGAAAACTGATCAGCAGGCAATGCGTAAAAGGTCTAGAGGTAAGGCTGATATCTGCCTTGCCCGCCAAATGGCCATGTATTTGATGCATACTGTCTTTTCTTGCTCTTACCACCACGTAGCAGCATTTTTCAAACGGGATAGAACGACCATTTCTCATGCCTGTAAATTGGTCGAAGACCTCCGGGACAATGAGGAATTCGATAAGCGTTTGGAGGCGATGGAAAACTTATTGGTTTCAGCCCGCTGCTTAAGCGAAGTGGCAAACAGAGGCGCACATAATGTCTGATACTTCTGGGCCCGATATTCAAAAAACAAAGATACGCTTGCTCAAACTTTTGAGTAAGTTTGGAAGTGACGGGGTCGGCTATGAGCCAAACAACACTAGGGTTGTCCTACAAGCACAAACACGGACCCATTCTTTCGAACAGGCACTGATAAAGATCTGCTTGGAAGAACAATTGGTCAGTCAGTCACCTACCTGTCTTCGGGCGACTTCGCAAGGAAAGGCCTATTTATTACGAGCGCTTCATCCTGAGCAGGAGTTTGCTGCTCAACACCAAGTGACTGTTTCCAAGATTATTCAGGAAAAAGGTAATGCGCAGCAGGTAATGGTGAACGTCAATGAGTCTCCGCTATCCAGGCTGTATTTACGTCGAACAAACCAAGGTAAGCCTTGGTTGAATGACCAAGAGTTTCAAGCTGGCGAAAGATTACGGGCAGATTTCGAGAAGTCCCAACTACAGCCCCGGATTTCAGCCAATTGGGTTTCAAGCGTTGCCTCTCAAGGGCGCGGTGGAAATGTAAGTGCCGATATCTCTGATTTTGCACTGGATGCCAGAAAGCGGGTGGAGCAGGCCATTGCAGCGCTGGGCCCGGATCTTGCCAATGTGGCGCTAGATATTTGTTGCTTTTTGAAAGGGCTGGAAACCATTGAAAGCGAACATAAATGGCCACCGCGCTCGGGCAAGTTAATGCTTAGGACAGCCCTTCGCGAGTTAGTTCGCCACTATGGTCTAGGCATTGAAAGATCAGGAAACAAAAAACCAATCAAACATTGGGGTGCAGAAGATTTCAGGCCATCGCTTTAGCAAGACTTAATCTGCCAAGACTTAAAGTTCTTTTGCAGCGGTTTCTTTTATGCGGGCAACCATGGCCCGAAGGCCATTGGAGCGCTGAGGCGTTATGTGCTCGGACAATCCCAATTTTGAAAAAATAGCCTGCTCGTCAATAGTCGTAATCTCGCTGGCCTTCTTACCGGAAAATATTGCGAGAGTAATGGCAACAAGACCGCGAACAATATGAGCGTCAGATGTTCCAATAAAGTTGATCACCGGATCTTGTGAGCCTTCATTTTGGCTGGATATCCAAACTTGGCTCACACAGCCTTGAACTTTGGTTTGTGACGTTTGAAGTGATTCAGGAAACGGCTTCAGCTGATCGCCAAGTTCTATCAAGTATTTATACCGATCTTCCCAGTCATCCAAAAATTCAAAATTTTCAATAATGTCGTCAATTTGCATGTAACGTCTACCAATCACCAAGCGATCCTGCTTCTGCAATCCATATATAGAGGCCAAGCAAAGTTTCACACCCCTTGAAGTGATTTTGTCCAAGTGGGCCCATAGTTTGATATTGTCATATTAGTAGTCTTAGTTGCTCACGGAAGATGTTGAGACAGGGTCGATTGCATCGGGTTTTTTGTCCTCGCCAACGCGTTGATCAAGCCAAGTGTAAGCCATCTTTGCGCCTTCGCGTGCTTTCAAACCCATTTGAGACAACAAGACGCCGCCGGTCTCGCAAGTTTGCGTGTTTCGAGAACAGAAGCTTCCAATGTCCGAAACAACCGACTGGGCCAGGCTGACAGTTTCCATGGTCGAAACCGCGCGCTGTCCTTCTCCCAGATCAGCGCTTTTGACTGGAATAAATGCGATTACAAGTGTGAGCCAAAATGCAGCACGAATTAGAAACATGATAAATACCTTTCCCGATGCCTGTTCTTAGCAAGAGGAATTTAAATCGTCGTTTGATTACACGATGCAATTTGATTCAAATTTTAATCAGTTTTCTTGCTATCGAACCAAACGCGTTGGAACCATGTAAAATCGCTCAGGTTTGAATCTGAAATTCAATTTTAGCACATAAAAATCGGCAAATGTCCTCGCTAATGATTGGTTAACCATACTTATAAATACATGTGCTTTTCGGTGATATTATCACAAAAACACCCTTGGCAGCCATTTAGCTTAGGGTTCCATTAAAGCTGCTATGCGAACCTATGCCCAACCAAAAGGGGTTGTTTCGTATTGAGTAAACCTAAGACCATGATGCCATTAGACAAAAATTCGCCAGCAACAACTGGCGATTTGGACATGCTGATTGCTGACCTGAATCAAATGGATCAGCTGTCTCGTTCGTTGGGTGCAACGTCCCTAGCCAAACCATGCAGCATTCATAATCAAAATGGCGCAGTTTTGTGGATCAATCAGCAGGCAGCTGAATTGCTCGATTTGGAGCAAAGACCAAGCCAGCGTTCATATTTGGAAAATATCCAGGTACAGGATCGTGTAACGGTTGCACATTATCTGGCGGGCATGGCGGACGATGACAAAGGGTCATCAGATCACGTCAGTTTCCGGGTCATCAGCCCCCAGCGGGAAGCAAGTATAAAATGGCTTCAAATATCGCGGGATACCGTAACTGGTAAAATTGCCGGTGAAAAATTCACTTTGACGACTTACCGCGATGTTTCGTTCGAACGCCTTGACGCTGAAACGCATGATCGTCAACGTTTGGAAGCTGAACAGGAAAATGATGCAAAGAGCCAATTCCTGGCAAATATTAGCCATGAACTTCGCACGCCTCTTAATGCGATTCTGGGTTTTTCCGAGTTGCTCAATTCTCCGCTCATGAGCGACATCTCTAAAGACAAGCAAAAAGAATATGTTGGTTTGATCCATGATTCGGCTAGTCATTTACTGACACTTTTGAATGGCATATTGGACATGTCAAAAATCGAGAATGGAATGTACGAAATTATCCCTGAAAATTTCTCGCTTTCCAACTGCCTGCAAAAAACCACTGCGATCATGCAGGGGCAGGCTTCTAAAAACGCAATCACATTGCACACTTCAGGAATTGATGACCTGCCTGATATTGTTGCCGATGAGCGCGCACTTAAGCAAATCATGATCAATCTGCTTTCTAACGCGATCAAGTTCTCCAACGAACAGGGGATGGTCAGTGTTGAAGCCCAGCGTAAAGCCAGAACCATTGCTATTTCGGTAACTGACAAAGGCATCGGAATTTCACCAGAGCACCTTCAAAATCTCGGAAAACCGTTTTTCCAGGCTGACAGTAAATACGACCGTAAGTATGAAGGTACGGGACTTGGCCTGTCTGTTGTGAAAGGCTTGGTCGAACTTCATGGCGGAACTGTAAACTTCGCCAGTGAGCGCGGCAAAGGCACCAAAGTTACGATTGTACTTCCTATTTTCGGAAAAACAGGACGCCGTGTGCCCGCTGAATTTAACATAGAAAAAGTAACATCCATCCAATCTCGCAAAGAAGTTGTTGAGGATGAATTGCGGATCCTCCGCAACACCGCGTAAGGAGTAGACCATGAGCAACGGTATTTTAGATTCGTTCTTCACAACACTGCAGAACAATCCATCAGTGGCAGCAGGTAGCTGCACTTTTGTTGTGGCATTTGCATTGGTAGCGGGGAACGCTTTTTATGCCCAAAGCGGCGTGCATCCAGATCCTATTTGGGCAACTAGAGATAACACGATAACACAGTCTGTCAGTCAGAATGTGCGACCGGTCAAGACACAGCTGTTTGCACCAAAAACTATACCCACACCAGCAACAGGCGATAGCGCTCGCGAAACAACAGGCAGCAAAAGATCCGAACTTGTTGCATCCATTCAAGCAGCACTTGCTAAAAAAGGTCATTTTGCTGGTGATGTGGACGGTCTTATGGGGCCATTAACGAGCAGTTCGATTAAGGATTATCAAACGCGGATAGGCCTAAAAGCCACCGGAACGCCGACGCAAGAATTGTTGCTGTTGATCAAGCAAGAGACAAAAAGTGCTTCCAAGAGCGATTCATTGTCCGGTCTGATTGCTGATAACACCGGTTCAAATATGGGATATGACAAAAATCTCGTAAAGCTTATCCAGTCTGGCATCATCAATGCCGGTATTGCAAAGATTGATGCAGACGGCATTTTTGGCAAGCAGACAGAAGCTGCAATTATGGCTTTCCAGCGTGACCACGGCCTTGATGTGACCGGCAAGCCAGATGTGCAAGTCCTTCAAACACTCAAAAAATTCAAGTGGATTGAGCCGAGCCAGTCAAGCACATAAGCACAGGCTTTATCCTGATCTTGATTTCATAGGATAAAAAAATGCGCTTGAAATCAGCGATATTCGTTTCGGCGCTGATGCGTATCGAAAATGCTAAAGGTTCGTTTTCAACTGTGCTGAACAAAGGCGCAGAAGATGCTGGCGCAATATTCATTGTGCAATTGCTGCCTAATGGCAAAGCCAATCTTTTCGGTCCAGCGCCACAAGCCATGTTCGAGATAGAAGATAGCGGTGAACGCTGGTTTGAGCTTCTTGCTAAAGATCTCAGCCAGCAGGAGTTGGAGCCGCGTCTACAGTCTCAGCTCAAATTCGATCCTGATTGTTGGATTATTGAAATCGAGAGTGGTGGTTCATTGGAAAATATCCAAATTATCGCTGAATAGTGCCTATTGAATTTCTATCCAACCGCCATGAATGATTGCTCGAATGTGAAACGACCAGATGCTGGTTGTTCTTTTGCTGCAGGTGCTCGTTCCAAACTATCTCTGCGCCGTTGAATGGCTTCATTGAATCCGGATTCAGGATTTTGCCCCACAGGGCGAATGCGCTCATTACTGCCAATATCAAAGCGCGCACCAATTTCGTTGAAAATCATTCTGCAAATACCGGTATCCAGTTCGGTAAGAAGTGTTTTTGTGTCACGATAGGTTGCGAAGTCTCTGCCAATTTTTGGAGAGAGCATCATCAATAACTGAATGTCGTGGGGTGCCGAAACTCCCAGTGCCTTTACCAAATAGGTCAGTTCTGTTTGTTGTGAGCTAACCAGTTTCAGGATTGCCTCTGCCTCAAGTCCACAGAGTTCTTGGATATATGTTGCTAGTTCACCTGTTTTACGCTGGCGTGCAAGTTGTAGCAATTTGCGTGTTTCAGTTTTTGGAAGGTTCAGGTCTGGTTTGAAAATAGAAGTTTGAGAGACTGCTTCCACTGATGACCAATGCTGTTGATTTTCAGTTTTCTCTCGCCGGCCAAGGCGCCCGCCAATTGAGGCAAGAGCTACAATTTCTTCTCCTTCCAGCCATTTTGGTCCGGTGGTTGGCTCGATTGGAGATAAAACAGTTTCAATGATTTCTGGTTCTACTGTTTCCTGAATGCTCGAAACAGGAGTGGAGATCACTTCATCAAGTATAGACTTTGTGTAAGAATCCATAGGAAGACGCCGTTTTGCAACAATGGCTGCATGCTCGGCTCCTTTTTTCTTCGCAATAGCCCGCAAATCCAAATCGCCCAACACTGGCGAGTACAAAAGGAAAGGCGCTGCCACATCAGGCTTGTCTTGTGCCAGATACAAAGCAACGGGCCTTGGCGTGAACACGCCTCGCGCCAGCATTGCAGAAATCAGGCGCTTGTCACTGGCCGATACGCGCTCGATTAATTGATAAAACAATTCTTTATATTGATCGATTTCTTTACGGGAAGGCCGCTGCACACATCCAAAATTTCTGGTCGACTCAAGCAAGATTTTGCTGGATTTGGAAGTTTGATCGGGGCTACTGCGCGATGATTTGCCCAAACGGCTGTTATCTATCGCGCTCTCAAAAACAGCCCGACTGGTGCTGCTTGATCTTATCCCAGTGCTGTTGGCTGAATGCCCAATCTCTGGACTCATTTGACTGTGAGCTGAAGTAGTCATGTCTTCCTCAATTCCAATGAAACTTCGCATACCTCTTAAGGGGTATTCGAATCACTTAGGTGATGAGATAGACTTTGCTCCTGCATTTATTAGCAAACTGTTAACCCTGATCAGGTTCAATTAAACTATCAGCATCTTGAATGGCCATGATTCGAAAGATGCAGACCATAAGGAGCCTAGTAATGGGACAATTGATCAAGTTTCCAGTGACGCAGGTAGGAACAGCGCAAAAATCGAAACCAGTTAGAATTAAACAACAGGTGGAGCTGCAACTGACTGCGGAAGTTCTATTTTTTACAGGGGTGCGATATGAGCGCCAAATGGAGAGTTTGCCCTCCGAGCGGCTGCCGGCACCGATTGCAAGGGCATAGAACATTCGTCGAACCGTAGGAGTTCAAAGGACACTTTTACGAATAGTCGTATCGGGCACATTTAATTTCTGAAAAGAATGCGTCGCTGTCAGTGACCCAGCTATTGTCTGGCTCCAACACGCGAATAATGACAAAGCCTCTTTCAATACCCGCTTCAATAACAACTGAACTTTCAACATCTTCTGGTTGGGCTTCTTGAAGCTCCAGGGTTTGCAACGGATTGACGATCAATAAATCCAGTTTGTTGTCGATAGCGGTTCTGTTGTTCAAGCTATAGATTACACTGCCATTTTCATCGAATACAGAAGCAGACCAAAAGGTTGTGGTCAAAGGACCTTCCATTTTCAACGGTGCTTCACTTAACTCAAATCGACACACGCCATAGGTAAAGAACGGATCAACCTCTGTGATTGCGGATCCGCTTTCTTCAGGTTTTAGCCGAGTGAAAGCAAACAGATCGGTGCGGTTTGACAAAAAGGCCCAAGCATCGCGGGTGCCTAATTTGGGAATGAGCAACACAATCGAAATGTGAATCAAACCGGCCAGAATGAGCCCTAAACTCAAAAGATAAAAGACACGCCATTTCATGCTGCGCAATCCTGTCTGATGATATTGGGCATTTGAGGATTAACTTGTCCGGAGGTACTGGTGACAGGTGTATCATAGACCCGCAATACAAAATAGAAATTTCCTTCTCCAGAAACGCTCAACCAGTTCCCAGACTGGGGTTTACGGCTCACGGATATTCGAAACGAACCGTCAGGAAATCGCAATAGCTTGCTGGAACTCAAAGCAGATCTGTTACCTTTGGTAGGCTGAACAACTTGTCCGTCATTGCTGTAAACAGCGATGGTCCAAAGCTTGGAAGGAGGCGTGATGCCAGATATTGCGTAATCGCACTTAAAGGTTAGCGGCTCACCTTGATTGTCTGTCATGGCTTCAAATGCCAGTCCTTCAGTGGCGCCAAGAGGGATTGTGCCGTCACGAGAAACTTTTGCTGTTGTATAAGGATCTGAGTCGGCACCACCTGCAAAAGGCCAAGCAGTCCATGGTCCAGCTTCAATCCCGCCCAGTCCATGATTTTGCCGGATCGAATACCATGCACTGGCACCGCCGAGCACAAGGCCAATTGCAACCACAATAATGACATTAGTAATCAGACGCACCAGTTTTACCTGCTTAAGAGGTTGGAATTCATGTTTAGGCTCACTGGGCTGTTTGCGCTTTTTGTTCAATCAACGCAAGCACTTGCGGTTGTTTCACTGGTTTCACCGAGCGAAGTTTTCGCCCAAGATCACGTAGTGTATCTTCCGCAGCTTCTGACAGGGTTTTAGGCCTTAGCACAGGCTGGATAGCACCAGCCAGATTGTCTCCAGCCTCTTTTTCCGGAACGCTTGGAAGCGGGTTGTCAATGTAAGGCACTGGCTTCAAATCAATGTTTTGATGAGCAAAGGTCATGAACTGTTTCCAAATCATTGCAGGAAGGTTACCGCCCGTCAGTCTTCGTGTGGGTTTGTAATTATCATTTCCCATCCAGACAGCGCCTACAAAATTCCCTGTAAAGCCAACAAACCAAGCATCGCGATATGAGTTGGTGGTTCCTGTTTTACCGGCCGCTCTTATACCTTCAAGCGCAGCGTTCCTCGCGGTTCCCCATTCGGGAATTTGTGCCATCATTCGGTTCATCACACCTACGGTGCGTTCGCTCAAAACGCGTTCTGACCTGAAGCCAGCTTTGCGACGATCGTAAATTACTTCGCCTTGGCTGTTGGTCAATTGGGTAATCCCATGGCGGTTAATCCGATATCCACCTGTCATGAATGTGCCATAACCAGTTGCCATTTCAATCACTGTCAAACCATTGGCGCCCAAAACCATGGCGGGTGACATAATCAATTCTGATTCAATGCCCATATTCCGCGCGTTATCAACAATCTTCTGGCCGCCAATGCCTTTTCGTCCATCGGCTCCCACATAGAATTTTACGGGGATAGTGTTGATGGATTTTACGATAGCCGTTTGAAGATCAATGCGGCCTCTATAGCGCCCTGCATAGTTTCCCGGACACCATGATCGTCCTGCTGTCGTGATACAAACAGGGCCATCAACAACACGGCTGGTTTCAGTCAATTCCAACTCTTCAACGGCAGTTGCATATACGAATGGTTTGAACGAAGAGCCCGGCTGGCGTCGTGAGTTTGTAGCCCGATTAAACTGGCTCGCGCCATAGTCGTCACCACCCACCATGGCCCGAACGGCGCCTTCATTGTCCATAACAACCATCGCCGCTTCGCTCACGCCTTTTTCTTTGCCAAACTGGCGAAGATGACTGGAAATGGCTTCTTCAGCGGCTTTTTGCAAATCAACATCGACAGTAGACTTGGCAAAAAACGTTTTATCAGGAAGGCCTCGGGCAATCTCCTGAACCTCTTCGAATGCCCAATCCATAAAATAGTTTGGGCCTTCGTCGTCATTGCGTTCAACAGGAGTTGCCGGTTTTTTTCGCGCAGCAACAACCTGACCTTCGGTCATAAAGCTTGCTTGGACCATATTGGTCAGCACTTCATTGGCGCGGGCGCGTGCATTTGGAAGATTGATGTGTGGCGCATATTTGGTGGGCGCTTTAAACAGTCCGGCCAACATCGCTGCTTCCGACAAAGATAGGTCTTTGGCGCTTTTCTCGAAATAAAATTCAGAGGCAGCCGCAATACCAAAATTGCCCCCGCCCATATAAGCGCGGTCAAGATAGAGTTTTAAAATCTCATTCTTGGTCAAATTGGTTTCTAGCCAAAACGCCAGAAATGCTTCCTTGATTTTACGCTCGATGGTGCGCTCATTGGTAAGAAACAGGTTCTTGGCCAACTGCTGGCTGATGGATGAACCACCTTGCACAACAGAGTTTGCACGAACGTTTTCTGCAAGGGCACGGCCAAGGCCGAGAAAATCAATGCCGTAATGCTCGAAAAACCGACGGTCTTCTGTGGCAAGCACAGCTTTGATAAAATGATCGGGCAGGGTGTCGATTTCATCAGAGTCAGCCTGACGAACGCCGCGTCTACCGATTTCCTTGCCGTAGCGATCCAGGAACACTACGGAATACTCTTCTTTGTCGCGCCAATTCTTGTTCGTCTCGTCAAAAGCGGGCAACGCCAGAGCTAAAAGCAGAATTAGGCCAACTAGACCAATCGTGATGCCCTCATCAACGATTTCGACCATGGCTTTTTTGTAACCAGTAACTCGAAATTTTTGGAAAAATACCCGAATATTCTCCCAGCGCTCAGAACCATCGGCAAACATCCGATACATGCCAGAATCGATCCATGAGTCGAATTCTAACAGCCAGTTGTTCTTCTTTTTCTTGCCATTATTGTCAAAAGGGCTACGCACGGCGTAATTCTCTCTTTTAGTTTTCTTTCGATGGGTAAACTCTATAGCAGAAATAACGGCGTTTTGGAGACTTTTTAGCGCAATGGTTACAATCTTTTGTGTTTCAGCATTTATGTTCTGATACACATCGCCAAAAGCTGCTTGCTACACAAATCACATCAAATCGGACGAAATCTTGGAAACGCCCTTCTGGAAACGCAAAAAACTGCATGAAATGTCCAATTCCGAGTGGGAATCCCTTTGTGATGGGTGCGGACGCTGTTGCCTCAACAAGCTTGAAGATTGGGACACGGGCGATATCCATTACACCAATATCGCCTGCAGCGAATTAAACTGCGAAACCTGCCAATGCAAAAGCTATGAGTTCAGATTTGATGTGGTTCCTGATTGCATCGACCTTACCCCTGAATTGGTAGAAAAAATCGATTGGCTTCCACCCACTTGCGCCTATCGCTTGGTGAAGGAGGGGAAAGATCTATTCGATTGGCATCCGCTCATTTCAGGCGACCCAAATTCAGTCCATGCCGCCGGAATTTCAGTCAAAGGCCGTGTCATCCCAGAGGGCGACTTAAAACCGGAAGACTATGAAGAGCACCTCGTGACCTGGCCGGGTGAGGGAGTTTAGATACTTTTAATTTCCAAATTCTATCACGGTGCTTATTTGGCTGTCGCTGAGAGCCAAGAAACCTACCTTCAATGGTCCTTGCCAAGCACGCTGCACATTAGATGCTGTTGCGATCTATGGCCGGTTGATGGCAACAGACATCATAGCTTAAGTCATGGCATCGTCTTGGTTTGCAATTGTCCTGGCTTTTGTCGAGTTTGCTCGAACCATCACGGTTTATCTTGCAAAAAAAAGCAATTTGGCCGAGCGCCAAACCCAGCAAGAAAACAAAGCCAAGGCAGATGGACATGATTTACTTCTCAAGGCGCTTAGGGCCCGTCGTCAAGCACGGGCCCAGCATTTGGATAACACTCATTCTGACACTAATCCTGCAGAGCTGCCAGACGGTTGAAACTGCAAACACTTTGAAAGATCAGATGAAAGGCCTCGGATGGATCTGTGAAGCGTTCCGACCGATCACCTATGCCCATGAAGACGATAGCGATACAGTAGTTCAAATTTTGGAACATAACGCAGCTTGGCATGCATTATGCGCGTGATCGCTGTAATTTTCGGATGAATTTGAAAATCATTCATTTGCCATTCAGATTTGGAATGCTAGAAACGATACCATGAAAAACATTAGCTTCCTCACCACACTATTTTTGGCAACGGCCCTCTGGCTGTCGCCTGTTCCTGCATTTGCAGCAGATTGTGCCAGTCAGGCACAAAAACTTGCTGCAAAGGAAGGTGCAGAGCTGCTGAGTGTTTCTGATTTGGGGAACGATAGATGCGAAGTCACGCTTCGTATTCCTGGCAAAGATGGTAAGCCACCAAGGGTAGTTTCCAAAAAGACTAAAGGCTAGACTGCTCTTCCGATAGAAAGATTCTTAACTGAAATAGGGACACCTCATGAGGATATTGGTCATCGAAGATGACAAGGACCTTAACCGACAATTGGTCGAGGCATTTGAGGAAATAGGATACGCTGTCGATAAAGCTTTCGACGGTGAAGAAGGACACTTTTTGGGTGATACAGAACCCTATGATGCTGTCATATTGGATATCGGTTTGCCTGAAATGGATGGGATAACCGTTATCGAGAAGTGGCGCCGGGAAGGGCGCAATATGCCGGTATTAATGCTAACCGCTCGTGATCGCTGGAACGACAAAGTTTCAGGGATTGATGCAGGCGCTGATGATTATGTCACCAAGCCTTTTCACATTGAAGAAATTCTTGCCAGAGTTCGCAGTCTTATTCGCAGATCCGCCGGCCACGCTGCCTCTGAAATTACCTGTGGTAGTTTGATGCTTGATACGAGAACTTCTAAAGTGACGTTGGATGGCAATCCGATTAAACTGACGTCGCATGAGTTGAGATTGCTTTCTTACATGATGCACCATCAGGAAAAAGTTCTCTCAAGAACCGAACTGACCGAGCATTTATATGATCAGGATTTTGATCGGGACTCTAATACCATCGAAGTGTTCATTGGTAGGTTACGTAAAAAATTCAATGGTGAGTTCATCGAAACAGTTCGCGGCCTCGGATACAGATTGATTGCGCCCGGAAACGGAGGCGAAGCTGCTTGATGCGTATTCGCACCCTAGCAGCACGGCTTTTTGCTCTAACAGCAATATGGGCAATATTTGCCATCGCATTGGTTGCTTGGCTGATCAGTCAGAACTTTCGCGAAAGCGTTGAAGAAAATCTGACCGACCGCCTTACGGCTAATCTCTATAATATTATGGGAAGTGTTTCTCCTAGCGACGATGGTTTGCTTGTCGGTCGTCCTGATCTAAGGGATTCCCGTTTTCAGGCCTTTCAATCCGGTTATTATTGGTCAGTGACAGAAGTCGCAAACCCATCCAATCAGATAAGCTCATCGTCCCTTGTTGGTGAGATGATCGAGGTTCCCAGAACTCTTTCCTTTGATGACAGTTTTCAACGCGAAACCAAGATCATGGACAAAGCTGGTCAGCATTTGGTTGCCATCGAGGCACAAGCATTTTTGGGTGAGGGCGACAAACTGTTTTCTTTCAAAATTACAGGCAATCAGACCGAGATCGATGAACAGGTAAGCGAATTTGTTCGTCAATTGCTGTTAATCCTTGGTCTGTTTGCCATGGGTTTCATTCTTGTCACCTATTTCATTGTGCGGATCGGTTTAGCGCCTTTGCGCGATGCAACCCAACGGCTTGGTGATATTCGCGAGGGCAGGGCGGAAAAACTTGAAGGCACTTATCCGCTCGAAATCCAACCACTTATTGATGAAACAAATTCGCTTATTCAATCCAATCGTAGCGTTATTGACAGAGCGCGCACCCAAGTGGGCAATCTGGCACATTCCTTAAAAACGCCCCTTGCTGTGTTGCGAAATGAGGCCGTAAAAGCCAAGCCTGAGCTTAAGAATTTAATCCAGCTTCAAGTTGCCCAGATGCAGGGGCAGGTGCAAACCTATCTTGATAGAGCGCGCATTTCAGCAAGATCTGGCACGGTTACGTCCCGAACCGACACTAAGCCAGCCTTGGAACGCTTGGTAAGGGTTATGTGCAAACTTAACCCTAGCATCGAAATTGAATGTTCATATGAGACTGTAGAGCCCTATGTTTTTGCAGGGGAGCAACAAGATTTCGAGGAGATGACCGGCAACCTTCTTGAAAACGCCTGTAAGTTCGCTAATTCGAAAATTCAGATACATTCAAAAATCGTCAATAATCAAATTGAAATCGACATTGACGACGACGGCAAGGGAATGAGCGAGGAACAGTCTGTCTTGGCTTTGCAACGTGGAATAAGAATTGACGAAACAAAACCCGGCTCGGGCCTCGGCCTTTCTATTGTCAAAGATATAGCCAATGAGTATGGAGGCACGATCAAACTTTCGAAAGCGCATCTGGGAGGCCTGCAGGCTCGTCTCTCGATTCCAGCAGTACAGGTTAAAAACTAATGGGTAACATTTACGGCAATTCGAGTTTCAAGAACGGCTTGTTTTTTCTATTTTCAACAGCAGTATTATCAGCCTGCGTAACAAGCGCCAGTTTGGACAAAGGACCAGGAGCCCTGCTTTCGAAGGGCCTTGTTGCTGGTGAATTGGGCCGAGGACTGGATCCGCAGTCAAAACGCAAAGCAATTGATGCCGAAATAACCGCTCTTTCTAACTCTGCAACGGGAATGGAGACAAAGTGGCAAGGGCAAAAGAACACTTCAGGCATTGTCATTCCTGGGCAACCTTTTGAAGTATCAGGAAAAATTTGCCGTCGGTATTCCCATGAGATCCTCGTAAATGGACAATCACAGTCTGATGAGGCAACCGCCTGTAAAAATGAAGACGGTGTTTGGGAACCCCTTCAGTGATAAACCAGTGCATTCTTGTGCGACCTGTTGTCCAATTTGTTCCTTTAACGTTTGATCTACTTTTAATCAGTTGAAATTCGTCCTATTTAACGAGGATGGTTTTCTGGATTTTCGCAGCAATAATGACTTTTTTAGCCGCGCTATGCGTGTTGCTGCCGCTATGGCGTGCCCAGCCAAAATCCATTTCCAATATTGAATTTGACAAAGCGCTCTACAAAGCGCGTGTTAATGAAATTGAGAAAGATGCTTCTCTAGGCAGGTTAACGCCAGAAGCGGCAAAGACCGCAATTGCCGAAGAGGGCAGAAAACTGATTTCCTTGGCCAATCCAGCTGAAGCACAAACATCAAATTCTGCGTTCGGATCATGGTCCGTTAAAGGAGCTCAGACCTACGGATTAATTCTGCTGCCGTTGGCGGCAATCGGAATTTATTTGTCTCTTGGAAATCCTGAAATGCCAGATGCCGGACTTGCATCACGTCTTGCTGTTCCCCCTGAGCAGCAATTAATAGACGATCTGGTTGCACGCGCCGAAGCGCACTTATCTAAAAATCCGCAGGATGTTCGCGGATGGGCGGTGCTTGCACCTGTCTACACAAGGGTTGGCAGAATGCAGGATGCGCTCAATGCTTGGTCGAGTGTTTATCGGCTTGCGCCTGAAACGCCTGAGATAAGGGCAACTCTTGGCGAAAGCATGATAGCGGCGGCAAACGGTGTTGTTACCTCTGAGGCTAAAGAGTTGTTCGAAGCCGAGTTAATGGCCAACAACGCTTCGGCCAAAGCCAGATTTTATCTGGCCATGGCATTAGGACAGGAAGGCAAGCACAAAGAGGCAGTGGACGCCTGGCAGGAACTGATCAAAGGTGGATCAAGCCAATCGCCATGGATGGAAGCCGCCCAAGAGTTTTTGGCACAATCCGCAAAGGCCGCTAATATTGAGTTGGCCCCAGCAATCGCAGGACCTTCACAAGAGCAGGTTGAAGCTGCTTCTGAAATGAGTGCCGAGGATCGCAATGAGATGATCAGCGGAATGGTTGCAGGATTGGCAGAAAAACTCGATGCCGAACCGAAAAACAAACAAGGCTGGCAGCAGCTCATTCGCTCTTATATGGTCTTGGGGAGAAATGCGGACGCCGAAGCTGCAATCGAAAAGGCTGGAGCAATATTCATAGACGATCGGCCATTTGTTGAGAGCCTGAAGTCGATTTTGACTACCAATAACTGAGGTGAAGAAAAGCAGATGACAAGAAAGCAAAAAAGACTTGCAATGATTGGCGCCATTGGTGGCGTGCTCTTGTCAGCTGTATTGTTGGTAATGTTCGCTTTGCGTGACGAGATCGTATTCTTTTATTCGCCAACTGATATCATCGTTGAGCAAAAGGCTCGGCCAGGTGAGAGGTTTCGCCTCGGAGGTCTGGTGAAAGAAGGAACGATTGAACGGAACGGTCAGGAAATTTTGTTCACAATCACAGATACGGAAAAAGATCTGCCCGTTCGTTTTGTAGGCATTCTCCCCGATTTGTTTCGCGAAGGGCAAGGCGTCATCGCCGAAGGGGTTATGGAGTCTGGAGCGCTTTTTGCCGCTGATAATGTGCTGGCAAAGCATGATGAAAATTACATGCCAAAAGAAGTCGCTGACACGTTGAAGGAAAAAGGCGTTTGGCAGGGAGAAGCTAAATGATTGCCGAACTAGGACATTATGCGCTGGTCTTGGCTTTGTTGCTTGCCCTTGTGCAGGGCAGTTTTCCGATTTTTGGCGCAAAAGCTGGCGATGAGAAATTGATGGCGCTAGGCCAATCAACAGCTTTCGGCAGTTTTTTATTTATTGCTCTTTCTTTTGCGGCTTTGACACATGCTTACGTCATTTCAGATTTCTCACTTCAAAATGTATGGGAAAATTCGCATTCAGCTAAACCGATGCTGTATAAAATTACTGGCGTTTGGGGGAACCATGAAGGTTCGATGCTACTATGGATTTTGATCCTTAGTTTCTTTGGCGCTTTAGTCGCATGGTTTGGAACCACGCTGCCAAGTGATTTGCGGGCAAATGTTCTGGGCGTTCAAGCTTGGATAGTCATAGCATTTTTGCTTTTCATTCTTTTGACGTCCAATCCGTTCAATCGTCTTACGCCGGCACCTTTCGAAGGCAATGATTTAAACCCGATATTGCAAGATATCGGGCTCGCTATTCATCCACCTATGTTATATTTGGGCTATGTTGGTTTCTCTGTGACCTTTTCATTTGCCGTTGCGGCCATGATCAGCGGGCGAATAGATGCAGCTTGGGCACGCTGGGTTCGGCCTTGGGCACTAACCGCTTGGATTTTTCTCACCGCAGGTATTTCGATGGGCTCATACTGGGCCTATTATGAACTTGGCTGGGGTGGTTGGTGGTTCTGGGACCCGGTTGAAAACGCTTCCTTTATCCCATGGTTGGTCGGAACAGCGTTGCTCCACTCGGCTCTTGTGATGGAAAAGCGAGAAGCCTTGAAGATCTGGACTATTCTTCTGGCAATCATCACATTCTCAATGGCATTACTTGGAACTTTCCTGGTTCGTTCAGGCGTTCTGACATCGGTTCATTCTTTTGCCAATGATCCTGAGCGCGGTGTTTTCATTCTTATGATCCTGCTGGTGTTTATCGGCGGATCTTTAACCTTATTTGCAATCCGGGCGCCGTCGTTGAAAGCTGGCGGCTTGTTCCAGCCAATCTCACGTGAAGGTGCGTTGGTATTTAACAATGTGTTTTTGGCAACTGCTGCTGCAACAGTTCTGACAGGAACGCTGTATCCTCTAGTCGTGGAAGCGATTTCTGGCGAGAAAATTTCTGTTGGGCCTCCCTTCTTCAACATCACGTTTGGGCCTTTGATGGTTCCGTTGTTGATGCTGATACCCTTAGGGCCTCTGCTTTCATGGAAACGCGCTGATTTATATCCGGCAATGCAGCGGCTCTATTGGGTTGCTGGGTTGGCCTTGTTGGCAGCCATTTTAGTTTTAGCTTTTACAGAAGATCAGCCAGTATTAGCATCGATCGGCATCGGACTTGCCGTTTGGTGTATGCTGGGAGCTTTCGCTGAAATCGTCTCAAGGGCAGGCTTTTTCAAAAATTCGGCTACTATAGCTTTTGCAAGATTGCGCGGTTTGCCTCGAACCATGTGGGGAACCGCATTTGGACATTTTGGGATGGGCGTATTACTTCTCGGGGTTGTTGCGGTAACGGCCTTTGAAAAAGAAAGTGTTGCCGAACTGGCTCCAGGTGAAACGATGGAAATCGGTGAATACCAATTACGGTTCGATGGTTTGTTGCCTGTAACTGGGCCCAATTTTTCAGAAAACATCGCTACTGTTCAAGTTATCAAAGAGGGCAGCCGTCCATTTGTCTTGAAACCTTCAAAACGGTTTTATCAGGCGCGCCAAATGCCGACGACTGAAGCTGCTATTGAGTCTATTGGGTTCTCTCAATTGTATTTGTCCCTTGGAGATGTTTCCAGAGAAGGAAAAGTTGTGTTGCGAGCCTGGTGGAAACCGGCGATCATTCTAATTTGGCTTGGAACCATATTCATGGTCCTAGGCGGGTCCATTTCCTTGTCTGACAGGCGCTTGCGTGTAGGTGTTGCAAAGGCATCAAAGGCTCGTTTGGAGGCACAGACAGCCAATGCTTAAGCGCGTTTTTCAAATACTAATCTTGTTCAGCATGCTTGCGCTGATATCGGTTCGTCCTACATTTGCGGTTAATCCCAATGAGATTTTGCCAGATGCTCAATTGGAGCGACGCGCTCGCGATCTTTCATCGATCATTCGATGCATGAAGTGCCAAAATCAGTCGATCGATGACTCAGATGCGGACTTGGCAAAAGATCTGCGCATCCTTGTCAGGGAAAGACTGACTGAGGGGGATAGCGATCAACAAGTGTTGGATTATTTGGTAGATCGCTATGGTGAATTCGTCTTGCTGAAACCACAATTTTCTATTTCAAATCTTGCCCTTTGGGGCATACCTGTATTGGCCTTTTTACTAGCACTGTTATTTTCATGGCGGTTAATTGGAAACAAGCAAGACAAGTCAGCAAAACTTGCTTCTTCAGACATTCTTACAGATCACGAAAATACTGAACTCACGAAGATTTTGAATGAACGTGAGTGAAAGATGATGCAGGGTCTTTTTGAAATAAAAGAGGGAATGTATCATGTCAGTTCAAAAACTTGAATTTGAAGGTGGAAATGGCGCGCAACTGGCGGCCAGACTTGAGTTGCCGGCGGGCGAACCGATTGCATATGCCATCTTTGCTCATTGTTTCACATGTTCGAAAGACCTTAACGCTACAAGGCGTATTTCCTCGGCTTTATCAGTTAAGGGAATTGCTGTTCTAAGTTTTGATTTTACTGGCCTCGGACATTCTCAAGGTGAATTTGCGTCAACAAACTTTTCATCCAATATAGCTGATCTTGTTCGCGCTGCTGATTTTCTCAAAGAAAAATTTCAATCTCCGTCTCTGCTGATTGGTCATTCTTTAGGTGGCGCTGCAGTCTTGGTGGCAGCAAGCAGCATAACGTCTGTAAAAGCCGTCGTGACCATAGGTGCTCCGGCTGATGCAAATCATGTGACCCATAACTTTGGCGCAAAGATTTCCGAGATTGAGAAAACTGGCAAGGCGGAAGTTAGCCTTGGCGGGCGCAATTTTACAATCCAAAAGCAGTTCTTGGAAGATTTGGCGGGATCGTCAGTTACCGATCATGTACGAAAACTGAAAAAACCGTTGTTGATTTTACATGCCCCTTTGGATCAAACAGTAGGCGTTGAAAATGCTGGGGAATTGTTTAGCGCCGCCAAACATCCAAAAAGTTTCATCTCCCTCGATCAGGCAGATCATCTGCTTAGCAATGCCAAGGACGCTGAGTATGTAGCGGCTAGTATTGCCTCTTGGAGCATGCGCTATTTACCAAAAGCTGAAATGGCTGATTCCACTCAAAGCGCAGAGGGAGTGTTGGTGCGTGAAACCAGAGCAGGAAAATTCCAAAACGAGATCTTTGCGGGAAAACATCATCTACTCGCAGATGAACCCGCTTCTTATGGTGGGGATGATACTGGGCCATCTCCCTACGAATATATGTCTGCTGCGCTTGGGGCTTGCACCAATATGACCCTGAGGATGTATTCAGATCGAAAGAGCCTTGGCCTTGGGGAAATTAAAGTCGAGGTTATTCACGACAAAATTCACGGAAAAGACTGTGAGGAATGTGCTGAGTCTGTCAAAGAGGCAGGCGGAAAAATTGATCAATTTCATCGTATAATAACCGTTGATGCAGCGCTTGATGAAACAACAAGAGACAAAATTTTGGAAATTGCTGATAAATGCCCTGTCCATAAAACATTGCACGCAACTTCGCATATCAAAACATCAATTGCTTGAAACGTTCGATATCTATGTTTGATCTGCGAACATGACAGAAAATTAATCTCACCGTAATAGTCGGGTAATTCGACATATCCCATATTGGTATCACGAAAACGCAGCAATGCATTTTTCGGCCCACTGAACCAAAGGGAAAATTATGAACAAATCGAAAACTACCATTCAAAAGCGGGTGTTAACTGGCCTGATGGCTTCAGCCGTCGCCGTTTCTGCTTTTGCACTATCTCCTAATACCCAAAACATATTGTCTTTCCCATCAGCTTACGCTGATGCTGTTCGCGTAAATGCTCCCAAGGCACAAGGCTTTGCCGATGTCGTTGAAGCTGTCTCTCCTGCAGTCGTCAGCGTCCGCGTAGAGCAAGTTATTCAGCCCGCCTCTGATGATGGCGATGATGAAGAATTTCGTTTCGACCGCAGATTTGGCGGTGGTGATCGCGACATGCCGGAATTTTTCAAAAACAATCCTGATCTTTTCAAACGCTTTTTCGGCGAAAAAGGACCGCGCGGTGACCGAGGAATGCGCCCTCATGGCAAACGTAATTTTGGATCCTCTCAAGGGTCAGGTTTCTTTATTTCAGAAGACGGATATTTGGTTACCAATAACCACGTCATTGATGGCGGAACGAAATATACAATTGTCATGAATGATGGCACTGAAATGGAAGCCAAACTGATTGGTGCTGACAAACGTTCGGACTTGGCGGTTTTGAAGGTCGATACAGATCAAAAATTCACCTATGTCGGCTTTTCAGAAACCAATCCACGCATTGGCGATTGGGTAGTTGCTGTCGGCAATCCATTTGGCTTGGGTGGAACGGTTACTGCAGGCATTGTATCAGCCCAAGGCAGGGAAGTTGGCGCCAGCCGTTATGATGACTTCATCCAAATCGATGCTGCCGTCAATAAAGGCAATTCCGGCGGTCCTGCTTTTGACCTGAACGGTGAAGTTATAGGAGTGAATACAGCGATCTTCTCGCCCTCTGGCGGTAATGTGGGGATCGCATTTGCTATTCCTGCTGCCACGTCCCGTGAAATTGTCGATGATCTAATTGCCAATGGTACGGTTGTTCGTGGGTGGCTAGGTGTTCAAATTCAGCCAGTTACCAAAGACATTGCTGAGGCCCTGGCTCTTGATGAAGCCAATGGTGCGATGGTGACAGAACCTCAAGAAGATAGTCCTGCATCAAAAGCAGGGATCAAATCTGGTGATGTCATTATTGCAGTAAATGGTCAAATTGTTCGCGGACCAAAGGCTTTGGCTCGTCTGATTGGCGAGTTTGATCCAGACAGCAAAGTAAACCTTACAATTGTCCGTAATGGCGAGGAGCAGGACATTTCTGTTACGCTCGGCAAATTGGCTGAGACAACTCTTGCTGCAAATTCAGAAGATAATTCAGAAGTCGAGCCTTTGTTGAGCGACAAATTAGGTTTGGCACTTGCCCAATCCCCCGACGGTGATGGCGTTCTAGTTCTTGAAGTAGCACCAGACAGCGCGGCTGATACAAAGGGCTTGAGGGCTGGAGATATCGTCGCATCAGTCAATGGTGAAAAAGTTGGCGATCCGCAGGATGTCGAAAAATATGTTGAGCAGGCGCAAAGCGCTGGCCGTAAAAGCACGCTTTTCCAAATTAAGCGCGAAGGCCGTTCAAGCTTTGTGGCCATTCCTTTCGACAAAGGTTGATTGGATTATCAGAAGTTATTGCGGCCATCAATTGTTTGAGTAAGCTGTAATACCAAGTCGGCGGGCAGTTCCCCTTTGTCCGCCGTTTTATTTTCTACCTTTCGTTAGTGCGCGTCTTGTAATATGGATTTTGAATGAAAATATTGATCGTTGAAGATGATAAAGAAGCATCAGCTTATCTTGCCAAAGCATTGAAAGAAGCTGGCCATAATCCTGATCAGGCAGCTGATGGTGAAGCGGGTTTAGAAATGGGCCGGTCGTCCACCTATGATGTTTTGATCGTAGATCGGATGTTACCAAAACTGGATGGCTTGTCACTCATCAGCGCCTTGAGATCTGAAGGCGATGAAACGCCAATGTTGATTTTATCAGCCCTTGGTCAGGTAGATGATCGGGTCAAAGGGCTGCGTTCAGGCGGAGATGATTATCTCACCAAGCCTTATGCCTTTTCAGAATTGTTAGCCCGTGTTGAAATTTTGGCGCGTCGTAAGAAACCCGATGAAGCAGAAACGCATCTGGCAGTTGGAGAATTGGAACTGGACAGGCTGACCCGCGAAGTACGCCGGGAGGGTAAAAAAATCTTGTTACAGCCGCGCGAGTTTCGTTTGCTCGAATATCTGATGCGTAATGCAGGCAAAGTTGTTACGCGCACAATGTTATTGGAAGAAGTCTGGGACTATCATTTTGATCCCCAGACCAATGTCATTGACGTCCATGTTTCGCGCCTTCGCTCCAAAATCGACAAAGATTTTGGTGAGCCAATGCTTCACACCATAAGAGGTGCTGGGTACCTTTTGAAGGTTGAACAGGAATAACTATACCAAATGTGGAAGCGGCTAAAATCCTTATTGCGCGTTACGGCCGTTCGCTTGTCGATTGCCTATACGCTTGCTTTTGGCCTGCTGGCTATCATCCTCGTTTTTTACATGACAGGTAGCGCCGTTGATTACCTGCGCCAACAATTTCAGTCGAGCATCAATCAGGAAATTACTTCTCTTCGCACTATTTATGAAAGCCGTGGATTGAATGCGCTGGTGAGAACCATGGAGGTTCGCGCTCGTGCGCCTGGCGCAAATTTATATGTCATTAGCGATCCGGCAGGTTCGATCATTGCAGGTAATGTTCGCGATATTGATAGTGATTTGTTGGCAGAAACCGGCTGGCATATGCATCCCTTTGAATATGAGGGTTTTGATACTGATCGAAGCGCAAACGGAGAGCGTGATCAAAAAAGTAGAGCAGTCGCCCGATCTTTTGAACTGCCTAATGGAATGCGCATTCTCGTCGGCGAAGACATTGGTGAGCCTGAGCGCTTGCGCGGTGTCGTAAGAAAAGCGCTTTCTTTCTCACTAGGAATGATGCTGCTTGTGGGGTTTCTGATCTGGTATTTTGTTGGGAGCAGAGCGCTTAAACGCATAGACATGGTCTCTAAGTCGACCGAGCGGATATTGGCAGGCGACCAGTCTGAACGACTTCCTGTAACAGGTGTCAATGATGAGTTTGACCGTCTCTCCAAACGTATGAATGTGATGCTTGATCGAATATCTCTGCTCGACAAAGGGCTAAGAAATGTTTCTGATTCAATCGCTCATGATTTGAAAACACCACTCACCAGGCTCCGAAACAAGGCAGATGCTGCACTTACTGCTGATCATGAAGATAGCAAAAGCCGTGAGGCATTGACGGAAGTCATCGCGGACTCCGATCAACTGATCAAAACTTTTAATGCGCTTTTGATGATTTCTCGCGTTGAAGCTGGTTCTCAAATTGCTGAATTAGCGGTGCTTGATATGAGTGCGCTTTTGGAAGATGTTGCAGAGTTATATGAGCCGGTGTGCGAAGAGGAAGGGTTTGAACTGGAAGTCAAAATTGACAGCGATGTGAAAGTTCTAGGCAATCGTGAACTTCTTTCGCAGGCATTGGCCAATTTGTTGGATAACGCTCTAAAATATGGTGCGACGAATGGTGAAACCAATCGTAAAGTCACGATAGGTTTGCGCAAAGAAGGTAAGGCAGTTATCGCCTATGTTGCAGACCAAGGGCAGGGTATTGCCGCTTCTGACAGAGAAAGAGTCAAGGAACGTTTTGCCCGTCTTGATGAGAGTCGTTCTTTGCCCGGGAACGGATTGGGGCTTGCGTTGGTTGATGCAATAGCCAAACTACATAATGGTAGATTCGAGTTGGGAGACGCGAAGCCAGGATTGTTGGCAGAACTTATTTTCCCAGCGTAACTCAAACTCTGTGAAATGAAGTAACCAATGGCAAAGTCGCTAGAAGATGTTCTTGGCAAAAGAAATCTGGATATAAGTCCTCAAAAGGTCAAAGCTGCGAATGCAATTGAAACAGATATCCTCGCTAAACTTTCAGAGATTTCAAAGGACAATTCCAAAGCTGCGACTTTGCTTAATCAACTTCAGGCAGATAGCCGTTCACTGACATTCTTAGCGAATATATTTTCCTTGTCTCCGTATCTCAGAGATTGCGCTCTGATCAGATCAGGAATTCTGGCCGAATGCCTTTCCGGCCCGTTTGATAAAGTATTGGCTGATATCGTACAAAATACCGCTGAAAGTTGGCGCGACGGAGTTTCGCAAACCGAGTTTATGACAGGGTTGCGCCTGGCAAAACGAAGGATATCTTTGGCGCTTGGTATTGCTGATCTTGGCAGGTGGTTAGAGCCATCAGCGGTGACTAGAATTCTAAGTGAATTTGCAGATGCGGCCCTTTCGGCAACGGTCAATTACCTGCTCGTTGAGTTACACAATTCCGGTAAAGTTGTGCTTGGCGATCCAGAAAATCCGTCGTCTGGCAGCGGTATCATTGTTTTGGGAATGGGGAAATTCGGTGCATTTGAGCTCAATTATTCCTCTGACATAGACATAATTCTATTCTTCGATCTATCGCAGAAAATGCAATTGTTAAGCGATGATCCAACAACCGTTTTTGTTCGTTTAGCCAAACAATTGAGCCGCATATTGCAAGAGAGAACCGGCGATGGATATGTCTTCCGCGTTGATTTGCGCTTGCGTCCTGATCCAGGCTCTACACCCTTGGCCATTCCTGTGGAGACGGCGTTCAACTATTACGAAGCATATGGTCAAAACTGGGAGCGCGCCGCATTCATTAAAGCAAGGGCGGTTGCAGGGGACATTAACTGTGGTAACGAATTTTTGCGTGGGCTGGCACCATTTGTCTGGCGGAAATATTTGGACTTTGCAGCCATCCAAGATGTGCATTCCATCAAACGCCAAATCCATGCGCACAAGGGCCATGGCGAGATTGCCGTCAAAGGGCACAATGTCAAATTGGGCCGTGGCGGCATTCGGGAAATCGAGTTTTTTGTACAAACACAGCAGTTGATCGCTGGCGGTAGGCGGCCTCAATTGCGGACCACGGGCACTATTGAAGGCTTGAATGCCCTATGTGCAGATGGTTGGATAACCGCTGATGCGGCAGCCGAACTTACAGATGCATACTGGTTTTTGCGCAATGTGGAACACCGTATTCAAATGATATCGGATGAGCAAAGCCACACATTACCAGAGGATGAAGAAGGCCTAAATCGTATTGCCTTGATGATGGGGCATAAAGATCATCAAGACTTTGCAGAACGCCTAGTGACTAAGATGCGCATTGTAGGGCGCCATTATGCCGCTTTGTTTGAAGCAACACCTGAATTGGCTGCCAAAGGCGGTAACCTGGTGTTCACAGGTGATGATGATGATCCTGGCACGCTGGAAACCATTTCAAATATGGGCTTTCAGCAACCATCCCAGATCATTTCAACGATTAAAGGATGGCACTATGGGCGCTACAACGCAGTGCGAACTGCACCGGCTCGTGAAATGCTCACAGAAATCACCCCTACGCTCTTGGAAGCATTTTCAGAAACCACACACCCCGATTTATCCTTTTTTGCATTTGACCGTTTCTTGAGTGGTTTACCTGCAGGCATACAATTTTTCTCAATCCTTAAATCGAACGCTAATCTCATTCGTTTGATCACGTTGATCTTGGGGTCTGCACCACGTCTTGCAGAAATCATCACCCGCAAGCCTCATATATTTGACGGATTAATTGATCCATCCTTTACCGCAAGCATTCCAGACAAAGAAGAATTAAGCGCGCGTTTGAGCAATGCACTTGATCGCGCGCCTTCTTATGAAGAGAAACTGGATCAGGCACGCATCTTTGCTGCCGAACAGCGTTTTCTAATTGGCATTCGTTTGATCAACCGAACAATCAACGCGCGACAGGCTGGCATCGCTTACACACGTCTTGCTGAGGTCGTTCTTGAGCTTTTGACGGATGTTGTACGCCATGCATTCGAGCAAAAACATGGGGTCATCAAAGGCGGACAAATTGGCGTTCTGGGCATGGGAAGGTTGGGAAGCTACGATTTAACGGCAAGCTCTGATCTTGATCTGATTTTCTTATATGATCATGATGAGGACGCAGAAGCTTCCAACGGTGAGAAGCCGCTTTACCCCCAACAATATTTTATCCGTTTGGTTCAGCGCCTTATCACAGCAATGAACGCGCCAACAGCTGAAGGTACTCTTTATGAATTAGACTTTCGCTTGCGTCCGTCGGGCAATTCGGGGCCTTTGGCAACCCATCTTCAGTCTTTTGTTAAATATCAAAACGAGGAAGCATGGATTTGGGAGAGTCAGGCAATCGTCAGAGCTCGAGCGATCATTGGTGACGGCGAAATTGTTAAAATGATTGAAAACGAACTCAGCAAAATACGCAGCGTTGAACGTGATCGAGTAAAAGTCACAAAAGAAATTTTGGACATGCGAAAGACGCTGGACAAAGAAAAGCCGGCATCAAATTTGTTTGACGTAAAGCGGGCCCAAGGTGGACTGGTAGATATTGAATTCATAGGCCAGTGGGCGGTTCTTACCGGTTCTGTTGAATTCCCTTCAAACTATGATTCCTCTACTTTGGCACTTATAGAAAACACAAAAGATGCGGAGTTGAACTTGGCCGACAAGGAGACGTTGAAGAATGCTTATGAGTACTTCAATGCGATCCTTCAAATCCAGCGGGTATGTTTAGATGGTGGTTTCGATCCAACTGAGAAAGATAAAGGTTTTGCTGCCGTATTGACTGAGCAGGTATCTTCACCGGACCTAAAAGTGCTTATTGCGCAGCTCAAGGACACACAAAAGGAAGTCCGGGCGATTTTTACTAAAGTGATAAGCAAATAAAAAAAACCCCGAACCGATGAGGTCCAGGGAGCCAGTTGGCAGGGAGTTTGTATTCTTAAGAAGCCTTCTTTAGCGCGCTCGGAGAGGCTTTCTTGAGCGGCAATTGGAGGGATACGATCGTGCCCTCATTGAGGCGTGATCTGATTTTTATAGCGCCTCCATGCATCTCGGCCAAAGATCTGGAAATAGCCAAGCCAAGACCAGAGCCACTATGGTTCCGTGTGAGCTGGTTCTGCGCTTGTTCAAATGGACGACCCAATTTTTTCATGTCTTCTTTTGAAATGCCAATGCCATTGTCTTCAATCGTTATGCGCAGAGAGTTACCAACAATTCGCGCACGAACATGGATGTTGCCTTGTTTGCTGCTGAATTTGACTGCATTTGACAAAAGGTTCAGCAGGATCTGTTTAACCGCCCGTCTGTCGGCTTCAATCTGCAGGTCGGCAGATATTTCTTCATTGATCACAATTTCTTTGGTGTCCGCATCGCGATGGATAATTCTCATCGTCTCGGCAATAATATTGTCGACTTGGATGTTTTCGTAATCAAGCGTGAAGCGTCCTGCTTCGATCTTAGACATATCAAGGATATCGTTGATAACCCCCAACAGGAAATTCCCGCTATCGTGAATGTCACGGCAATATTCATGATATTTCAGAGAGCCTAATTTGCCAAACATTTCTGCGCGCATGATTTCAGAAAAGCCGATCACAGCGTTTAGCGGCGTTCTCAATTCATGGCTCATATTGGCAAGAAAATCAGATTTTGCTTTGTTCGCTGCTTCCGCGCGGTTTTTCTCGATGGCGTGCTTTTCTGCAAGCTCCACCAATTGTTGCGCTTGCACTTCCAGCGTTTGGCGGGAGCGCTTCAAATCTGAAATAGTCGCCTTCAAACGTCCTTCAGAATCCATCAATTTGTTTTCATGGCGTTTGATATTGGTGATGTCGTTGCCAACCGAAACATACCCGCCATCTTGGGTCCGGCGTTCATTTATTTGCAGCCAGCGACCGTCATTTAATTGCACTTCATAAGATCTTGCATCGTTGTCTTTTGGACCGCTCAACATAATTTCTGTGCCTACCAGTGATATATTTGCTGAACTCATCAACTGATCATAGGTAATGCCAGGAATAGCAAAATCTGGTTTAATGCCATGTAACTGTTGAAACTTGCTGTTGCACATTACCAATCTTTTGCGATTATCCCACAAGACAAACGCTTCTGAGAGATTTTCAATGGCATCATGAAGACGATTAGCAATGCGTTTCGTACGCTTACGAATCTTCTCTTGTTCTGTGACGTCGATAGCAATCCCGATTAGTTGTGGCTCACCTTGTTCATTTCGAACGACTTGCGCGCGAATGCGTATCCAGGTCCAGCCATCATCGTGGTTTTTCATTCTAAAGACTTTGTCGACAGCTTCGGCGTTCTCGACCAAGACCATATCCGCCAGCGAGTATAGATCTGGATCATCAGGATGGATCATATCTGAAATTTGCCTGAAACTGAGAACGCTGTTTCCAGGTTCACGGCCCAGTAACTGATACATCGAGTCTGACCAATAGACATGACCTCTTGAAAGATCCCAATCCCATAGTCCGCAACGCCCGCGCAGCAACGCAGCCTCAAATCTGTCCTGTATCGTTGTGTAAATCTCGTCGGCTTCTTTAGCCCGAACACTTTGCGCGAAATAGGCATAGAGGATGACCACAAGAATGCTGGCTGTACCCACAAAAAGAGACACATTTGTGGAAACCGACTTCCGCCAGTTTTCCATCATCGGCGCAGTCGGTTGGTAAACTGTGATCCCACCAAATGGTGTCGGCAAAATACGGTGAACGCCAAGTGCGGGTTGTTTGCCTTCAACCATGATATTGTCAGACTCTAGGCTCTGACCAAATTTTGACATCAAATCTGAATTGGCAAAGGTAGTGGATATATGTTTGCCGTATAAATGACTTTCGCGGGGAAGTGTGGCTCTTATGATGCCATTTTGATCTGACAAAACGACGTGTCTGTCACGCTTTATATAGCGTGCTGGGACATTGTCATTGATCAGGTTTTCCAGCTTGCTCTCTTGTATCATTTCTGGCGCGACCAGAAGTTGATTGGAAATTCGTGCTTCGACAAGCTCGGCGATGAAATGCAGTTCGGCTTTGTTGGCATCTACAATCTGTTGGCCAAGCGTATTGATTTGCACCCAGCGGACCAACGCAACAACCATCAGGAAAATAACGATAAGAATCGGTACAAGACGGCGCAAAAAGTCTTCTGACTTAAGCAGGCGCTCATAGGCCGGATGATAAAGCTGCTTGGCATAGCCAACCACGCCCCGTTTCTGCTTTTTGACAAATTCAGCAGAATCCGTTTTCCCGCCGCGCGCAATGCGTGCGTCAGCCTGTCCCATAAAGGGCCTCCCCGTAAATTTGATTGCACTCAATACCGCATTGATTTGCATGCACACCATGAATCAAGACGAATCTACTTGTCCAGAGCGAAGGATTCGTTTTTCTTCCGTTTGGGCGAATTTCTTACCAAATCGTAAAAAAGTGAGTCTTTTGAGTCACACTTTGAGGTTGGAAAACAGTTCTCTTGATTTTAAGAGGCCAACAAGCTCACTTTCAGATCATGACGCCAAAATGCGGTCAAGGATTTCACTAACATCCCGCGACAAGCCTTTTTGTTTCTTAAGAGCTAGCAGATGTTTGTGGGCCAGTTTTCTTCTGGCAGGCTCCAAAACGCGCCAAGAGCGGAAACTTGTCAGCAATCGCGAGGCAATTTGAGGATTAATACCGTCTAACTTTGCGACACTTTGCGCGACGAACCCGTATCCAGCCCCATCTTTGCGATTGAACCCTGTTGGATTGCCAGAGGCAAATGCTGCAATCACCGAACGAACTCTGTTCGGATTAGTCCATTTGAAGTCAGGATGTGCAACCAATTGATTGATGGTCTCAAGAGCGTTTAGTCCCGGCATAATCGCCTGTGTTGTAAACCATTTATCCAACACAATTTGGTCCTCTTTGAAGAGGTGATAAAACTGCTTTGTTGTTTTATCTGCTTCCGGCGTTCCGGCAAGTTCTTGCAGGATCATTCGAAATGCAAATTCTTTGTCACTCATATTGTTTGAATTTTTAAACTGACGAACAATAGCTTTGTCAGCCTTCTCACTATTTGCATATAACTCATAGGCAAGCAGCAGATTAAGCAGGTCGCGTTTCCCTGCTTCAGATGCAGATGGAGAATATTCCAGTTCGGGAGCAAGGCGCTTTACCAACTGTTTTCGCACGCCATCAAGGCTTTCGCCAAGAGCGGCTAACAACGCGCGGCGAGCGCCATACACTATATCAGGATCAATATTCTTGCCAATCATGCGCGCCAATTCGCTTTCAGACGGCAGAGTCAAAGCCATCGCGCGAAAGGCCGGTTCCAAACTATCATCAAGCACAATATCGCGACACACATTGAGGAAGGATGGGTTCCATTTTGGTTTGGTCTTTTTCTGCATCGCCCGCATGGCTGCTAGGATTTGCCTCGTCGCTATGGTCCGTAATGCCTGCCATCTGTTAAATTCGTCACTGTCGTGGGAACTTAGGAAAATCAGCTCTTTGTCTGTGTGGCGATAATTCACTTCAACCGGCGCGCTGAAGCTGCGGTTGAAGGAAAGGACAGGGCGCGTATCTATGCCATGAAATGTAATTTTATGTTTGCGTTTGTCGATCTCAAAAACGTCACCAAAATGGTCTGCACCAGTTATTTTTGTTGGTGAAAGTTCCTTGTCGTCGCCAACGCCGATAAGCCCCATGCGGATTGGCATATGCATCAACTTCTTGCGCGGTTGACCTGGGCTAGGCGATAGAGACTGTTCAATTTCAACGGTAAAAGTTTTTTTGTCGCTGTCATAGTCGGTCATCACATGCAGGTTAGGGGTGCCTGCTTGTGTGTACCATAGGAAGAATTGTGAAAGATCACGTTTGCTTGTATATTCAAAGCACGCAATAAAATCTTCAATGGTTGCCGCGTCCCCATCATGGCGCGTCAAATAACGTTTCATGCCGGATGCGAACTTCTTAGGCCCCAATAAGGTCGCTAACATTCGAACAATCTCGGCGCCTTTTTCGTAAATCGTTGATGTATAAAAATTATTGATTTCGCGATAGCTATCAGGACGTACTGCGTGAGCTAGCGGCCCAGCATCCTCAGGAAATTGATGGGCCCGAAGTGCTACAACATCCTCGATGCGTTTTACAGCACGCGAGCGCATATCTGCCGAAAACTCCTGATCTCGATAGACCGTCAGTCCCTCTTTCAAACATAACTGAAACCAGTCTCGGCATGTAATGCGATTGCCCGTCCAATTGTGGAAATATTCATGGGCGATGATTGCCTCAATGCGTGAGAAGTCTGCATCGGTGGCTGTGTTTGGAATTGCCAGAACATATTTGTCGTTGAAGACATTCAGACCTTTGTTTTCCATGGCGCCCATATTGAAGTCAGACACTGCGACAATATTGAAAACATCAAGATCATAAGCGCAATTGAAAACTTCTTCGTCCCAACGCATCGAGCGAATCAAAGCATCCATGGCATATCCGGCCCGATCTTCCTTGCCTTTTTCCACATAGATTCCAAGACGAACATTGCGACCTTCGCTTGTTACATAATCTTCGTGAATAGACCCAAGATCACCTGCCACTAGCGCAAACAGATAGCTCGGTTTTGGATGAGGGTCATGCCAGATCGCAAAATGCCGATCCTTTCCAACAGATCCGGTTGCTCCCGGATTGCCATTGGATAGCAGCAAAGGTTCAGATTTCTTATTTCCTTCCACACGAACTGTATAAGTGGTCAAAACATCGGGACGGTCAGGAAAATAGGTGATCCGCCTAAACCCTTGCGCTTCACATTGTGTGCAATAATTGCCGCCTGATCTATAAAGACCAGATAATGCAGTGTTGGCAGTCGGGTTAATACTGGTAACGATTTCTAATTCAAATTCCTTTGGTGGATTAGAAAGTGTGAATGTGTCGCCATTCGCTGAATATGCTTTGCTAGGTAATTTAGCACCATCCAATGTTACGGATATTAGCTCCAAACCGTCGCCATCCAAAACCAATGGTTTTGAACTTTTGATACCTTTGTTTCGGATATAGCTCGTCGTGCTGGTTACAATGGTTTCAGTTTCTTGGAGTTGAAAATGCAGATGAGTTTTCTCTACCAGATAAGCCGGCTTCGAATAGTGTTTCAGCAATACAGGGCGGGCAGATTGAGTGCGATACATTTATACAGTCTCATTGAGTGATTCTTGATCAACCCCTAAACCAATTTGCAGAAAAGCAAAAATACTTGTGAACTAAATTTCACTACACTTGTTGCCAAAATCGAGCTAAAGAAACTTTACGCGCGTATAGATATGTCAGGAAAACTCTATGACCAGCTCATCCCTCAAAGCCCACAGTTCTGAACTTAAGGCCCACAAAAATCGCTTGTCTCGTATTTCCATGCGCGAACAATTTGGCGCTGACAAGAAGCGGTTTTCAAAATTTTCGGTTTGCACCGATGATATGATCTTCGACTATTCAAAAAATCGGATAGATACACCTTCGATGAAAGCACTTGTTGCATTGGCAAAATCGGCTGGCGTTTCAAATTATCGAGATCGAATGTTTGCAGGAGCGCAAATCAACGAAACCGAGGGCAGGGCTGTTTTGCATACAGCCTTACGCAACACTTCGGGAAAACCGGTTTTAGTTGATGGCAAAGATGTCATGCCAGACATTCAAAAAGTGCTTAAAGCAATGGCCGCTTTTGCCAACAAGGTTCGCAACGGAAAATATGCAGTAACGGAAGGTAAGATCACGGATATCGTCAATATCGGTATTGGTGGCTCTGATCTCGGCCCTGCTATGGCAACCCTTGCTTTATCTCCTTGGCATAATGGCCCGCGCGCGCATTTTGTTTCGAATGTGGACGGAGCTGATCTTGCAGATACATTTAAGAAAATTGAGCCAGCAACCACTCTCTTTATTGTAGCTTCCAAAACATTCACCACACAGGAAACAATGCGCAATGCTGAAAGCGCCAGAACGTGGCTGAAGAAGCAATTGTGCAAAAAAGATGTTGGGCAGCATTTCGCCGCACTTTCAACCAATCTTGAAGCAACCCGTAAATTTGGCATTGATGACGAGCGAACCTTCGGTTTTTGGGACTGGGTAGGCGGGCGCTATTCGATTTGGTCAGCCATTGGCCTGTCTTTGATGATTGCCATCGGCCCTAAGAAATTCAATGAGTTCTTGGAAGGGGCCCATCAAGCCGACCTTCATTTTCAGTCAGAACCGTATGAGAAAAACATTCCTGTATTGATGGCGCTGCTTGGCATTTGGAATCGGAATATCTGGGGGCACGCAACCCAAGCAGTGTTGCCATATGATAACAGGCTTTCCCGCTTTGCTGCTTATCTCCAGCAATTAGACATGGAATCAAATGGCAAGCGTGTAATGATGAACGGTAAGCGGGCTACATCCGATACGGGAGCGATCCTTTGGGGCGAACCGGGGACCAATGGACAACATGCTTTTTATCAATTGATCCATCAGGGTACGAGTGTCATTCCCTGCGACTTTCTAGTTGCTGCTAAGCCGCAAGAGAAAATGGGCGATCATCATTCCCTATTGGTGGCGAATTGCCTTGCTCAATCGGAAGCTTTGATGATTGGTAAAACCGAAGACGAAGCTAAATCAGAATTAATAGCTTCGGGCATGAGCGAAAAACAGGCAAAGGCCCTTGCCCCACATAAGGTCTTTGAGGGTAATCGCCCGTCAAATACTTTTTTATATAAACAGCTTGATCCAAAAACGCTTGGAATGCTGCTTGCATTTTATGAGCACAAGGTTTTCGCTCAAGGGGTCATTTGGGGCATCAATTCATTTGACCAATGGGGCGTTGAACTTGGAAAAGCACTGGCTGGGCAATTGGTTCCCATGGTAAAAGATCCGGCTTTGGCTAAAAACAAGGACGCTTCCACGCTTGGCCTATTGGCAAGTTATCATGAGCTTAAAAAGGCCAAATAGATCGGCCTTATTGATTGTAGCCACGTCCAGCGGGCGAGCGAGTGAGGGACTGTTTTTTCCGCCCTTCACGCCAAACGGTGTAAATCGATGCGGCAACAATGATACCTGCGCCAATCCAGGTGGAAATTCCGGGTAAAGTTGAAAATACCAGATACCCCAAAATCGTCGCATAGAGCAGGCGTACATAATCCAGCGATGCCAGAACGGATGCCTCTCCCCATTTATAGGCATAAATGTTAGCCATCTGCGCTAAATAGGACATGACTCCCATCAACACCAGAAGTCCCCATTCCAGTGGTGTTGGCCATTGCCAAAACCAGACCGCAGGAATGAACACGGCAATACCGACGCCAATCGCCTGCCATGAAAGTATGGTTGTTGGGCTATCGGTTTTCGACATATGTCGGATGATGACCATCACTAGTCCCGCGCAAGCAGCTCCCGTAACGGCCATAATACCATAAACAGAAAATGCCTCTGTTCCGGGGTTGAGCATGATCAAAACACCGAGAAAACCAACAGCAACCGCACTCCAACGGCGTAATCCAACGGTTTCCTTTAAGATGATCACAGCAAATATGGTCACGAAGAAACTCTTGGCGAAGCCAAGGGCAGTGGCTTCTGCCAGAGGCAAATGAATCACGGCGGTAAACCCAAACATCATCGCGCCAAGTGCAAGACAAATCCTGATGAGTTGCAAGCCCGGTTGCCGCGTTTTTAAAACCCCGGGAAACCCTTTAATAACAACTGGGGCTACGATCATCGACATGATGATTTGGCGAACAAATAGGATTTGGGTGACATGTAGATGCGCACCAAGCACTTTGATAATCACAACCATCAACGAGAATAGTGCTGCTGCAACCATCAGAATCAAAGCGCCTTTGACATTGTCCGCAAGACCATCAAAGCGCAGTTTTGTTGAATTATAGGACATGCAAATCGCCAAATTGAGACTTCACCATGGCAGAGCAAGGCTTGGCGTGCAATCAGTTCAAAGCAATAATTTGTTTTCCAAGATTGAAGCATCTGCCAAGCATGTTATATGGCTAAGGGTAATTGGAGAATAAGATGAACGAGATTGTGCAAGCAAAATTTGGCCAAACGAAATTTGGAATGGGCGCATCTGTTTTGCGCAAAGAGGATGATGCATTCGCCACAGGCAAGGGCTGCTACACGGATGATGTAACCGCCGAGGGCCTGCTTCATGGTTATGTGTTACGTTCGCCATATGCCCATGCAACGTTCAAGATAAACGATATTGCCGGGGCGCAAGAAGTTGAGGGAGTTCATCTCGTTCTGACTGGCGCAGACTTGGCTCATCTCAATCCGCTTGAAAATTCGACACGAATCAAAAACCGTGATGGTTCAAAAATAGTCAACCAAAACATTCCTGTCTTGTGCACTGATATCGTGCGCCATGTAGGCGATGCCGTGGTGTTTATTGTGGCAGACAGCGTGGCGATTGCCAAAGATGCCAGCGAACTCATCGACATCGACTATGATGCGCTACCTGTTACCGTTGATACGGAAGCAACACTTGATAAAGATGCTGCTCTTGTTTATCCGGATACTGGTTCCAATCTCGCTTTTACAAGCTTTCTTGGTGACGAAGAAAAGACCGGTGAGGCGTTTGCCAAGGCTGCTCATGTCACCAAAATGAAGATCATCAATAATAGATTGATCTGTAATTATATGGAAACACGTTCCTGCCTGTCTGAATGGAATGCGGACGACGGATATAAAGTTACGGTTTGCTCTCAGGGCGCCCATGGTATTCGTAGCCACCTTGCAAAAATTACGGGAGAAGACCCTGAACGCATTCGTGTTGTAACCCCTGATGTGGGCGGCGGTTTTGGGACAAAAGTGTTTCCTTATCGCGAATATCCGCTGACCATGGAAGCTTCAAAAAGACTGTCCCGTCCCGTCAAATGGACATCGGAAAGGTCTGAGCATTTTGTTGCCGATGCCCATGGGCGGGATAACGTCGCCTATGCCAAAATGGCAATGGATAAAGACGGAAAATTCCTTGCTATAGATATTGATCTCATTGCCGCTATGGGTGCGTATCTTCACTGTTATGGTCCTTATATTCCTTGGCTTGGCATGACCATGACAACAGGCATATATGATATACCAACAATGGCGATTACCTGTCGCGGGACGTATACCAATACAACGCCACTAGATGCCTATCGGGGCGCGGGTCGCCCGGAAGCAGCCTATCTGATAGAGCGTCTTGTTGATCAATGCGCAATAGAGATGGGGATCAGCCGCGAAGAAATTCGTTCGCGTAATTTCATCCCAACTGAGATGTTGCCTTACACAACGCCCGGCGGTCGTATGTACGACACAGGCGAATTTGAAGCCCATATGCGTTTGTGTATGGAGCGCGCGGGTTGGTCCGATTTTGACAAGCGCAATGAAGAAGCAAAAGCGCGAGGGAAAATTCGTGGCATAGGCATGGCAACGTACATCGAGGCCTGCGCGTTTGCAGGATCAGAGCCTGCATTTGCGACCTTGGAAGATGATGGAACCATTCTAATTCGCATTGGCACCCAGTCAAACGGACAGGGCCACGCAACAGCCTATTCTCAATTAGCTGCAGAAAAATTCGGCGTTAGCATTGATAAAATCCGTGTTCATCAGGGCGACACGAAAGTGTTGGCAAATGGTGGTGGAACAGGCGGATCGCGATCTGTTCCATTGGGCGGTGTTTCAGTAGTTTATGCTTCTGAAAATCTCGCAGAAAAAATGAAAGCCGTTGCAGCCAAAGAACTTGAGGCATCCGCAGGCGATATCGAATTGGCCGATGGACAAGCCCGTATTGTGGGTACAGACAGAGCGATGTCTTTTGCAGCTATAGCGTCAGCTGCGAGCGAAGCTGAACGCAATGCGGAAGGCGAATACAAACAGGCGGAAGCAACCTATCCAAATGGAACGCATATCTGCGAAGTTGAAATTGATCCTGATACAGGCGTCACCAAAGTAATTGCCTATACCATTGTCGATGATTTTGGCGTGACTGTGAACCCTATTCTGCTTGCTGGCCAAATTCATGGCGGTGTCGTGCAGGGTATTGGCCAATGCCTTAACGAGCGTGTTCACTATGATGAAGAAGGGCAATTGCTCACGGCCACTTTTATGGATTATTCCATGCCACGCGCTGCTGAAATTCCCAACTTTCATTTTGAAACCCGCAATGTTCCTTCCACCACCAATGCCATGGGTATGAAAGGTGCCGGGGAAGCAGGGACTATTGGCGCTTGTCCAGCGGTCATGAATGCTGTCTGTCATGCTTTGCGCAGCGAATATGGCATCGAGAATGTTGACAGCCCTGCATTACCGCAAACTGTTTGGCATTTGATTGAAACTGCCAAATCGACCAATAAGTGATCACACAAAATGTTGTTGTTTCTTAGTTCAGTTTTCTTGCTGATCATAACCCCGGGGCCAGGCGTATTATCAACGGCAGGCATTGGTTCAGGCTTCGGCTTTCGCGCTGGCCTTGCCTATGTTTCAGGCCTTTGGCTTGGTAACAATTTGGTAGCGCTGGCTGTCGTTAGCGGACTGGCTGCAATCCTGTTTTCAATTCCTTGGCTGCGCACAGTCTTGCTTCTAGCCTCCTCTGCGTATCTTCTGTATATGGCCGCAAAAATTGCGTTCTCTGGGTCAAAAATTGCGTTCATCCGCTCTGATGTTCCACCCGGTTTCATGGGTGGGTTAATGCTTCAAGGGATAAACCCAAAAGCCTATGTGGTTCACACGACGCTCTTTAGCGGGTTTGCATTCATGCCTGAAAACCTGACCGCCGAGATACTGATCAAGTTTGTGATCATGAACATAGTTTGGATACCTATCCATTTAGCCTGGCTATGGGCGGGCGTTGCCTTGAATCGATTGGATTTACCAGCTGGGAAACAACGCCTGATCAATTATTTCATGGCTTTCGCAATGCTTGCCGTGGTTGCTATCGCGCTTTGGTTCCGCCCGTAGAGTTTGCATGCGCTCAATAGAGTCCAGACTCTAGAATTCCCACTTGATAACTTGAAACTGCGGCCACAAACCGTTATGGGAACACCATCTCATGGAGGTGCCTGTCAAAACAGGCTGAGAGGCGGATTGTAAGATCCCTAACTCCTTGAACCTGATCCGGGTCATGCCGGCGTAGGGAATGAGCGTTGAACTTCCTGTAAAACGCTAATTTTCTGCCAGCATGCTATGAGTGGTAGTTGTAAAATGGCGTTAGAAACACAGTTAAAAGCTGACCTATTGAAATCTGCTCTGGCATCGATCGACGCCTTGAGAGCAGAGGGTGCTATCGTTCATTGTATTACCAATACTGTTGCCCAAAACTTCACAGCAAATGTTCTGCTAGCTTGCGGCGCAACACCGTCCATGACCGTTGCGCCCGAAGAGGTCGCTAGCTTTTCAGCGCGCGCAGACGCGGTGCTGATCAATCTTGGCACCTTGGATGAAGCGCGTAATGAAGCAATCAACCTTTCAATTGATGTTTGCACGAAGTCTGAAAAGCCATTCGTTCTTGATCCCGTCATGTGCCATGTTTCACCATCCCGACTGGCTGTGGCAATGGAGGTTTTAGGGCGCGGTCCTGCAATCATTCGTGCAAATACACAGGAAGCTGATGCACTAAGATCGCATAAGAATAGCGACATCCTGCCCAAAACCACTTTTGCCCTAACGGGATCGGTAGACATTGTTAGGTCAGTTGGGCATGAGATAAAAATCGAAAATGGTACACATCTTTTAAGCAAGGTGACCGCAATAGGTTGCGCTCAAGGCGGGCTAATGGCTGCGCTGTTGCCAAAATCAAATTCACCAATGATTGCTGCCATTGCATCCCTCATTTGGGTAGGGGTTGCGGGCGAAAATGCTAGCGCGCTTTCTAATGGTCCTGGCAGTTTTCAGGCACAATTTGTCGATCAGCTTTACAGCGTCGAAACAGCGGAACTGAAACACAAAGCGAGAATATCATGAACCCTGTCGATATCTGTCTATATGGGATATTAGATCCTGAGCATTGCAACGGCCGAGACCTGGCAGAGCTAGCAATTATAGCCGCAGAAAATGGCGTGACGATTTTGCAGTATCGCGACAAGATCAATGATACGCGCCATCAGATCGGTGCAGTCAATGAAATCATCGAGGCAATCAGCCACACAGACGTTCCATTGATCGTCAATGACCGCGTCGATATCACTCTGGCATCAGGCGCAGCAGGGGTGCACCTTGGTCAGCAAGATATGATGGTCGAAGATGCCCGTGCTATTTTAGGTCCAAAAGCAGTGATTGGCCTTTCGATCAAGACACTGGATGACGCTCATTCCGCGCCCGTCGATTTGTTGGACTATGCATTCATAGGCGGTGTGCATGATACGGTTTCTAAGGTGAACCCGGCTGCACTTGGAATTTCCGGTTGGTTAGAGCGCGCTGCAATTTTGCGCGAAATGAAACCCGATTTGCCTTTGGGCGCAATTGCCGGGTTCACAGTTGAAAACACGGGAGATATGATCGAAGCAGGCGCACAGGGCATTGCCGTGATTTCGGCTCTATTCAAAGCAGAAAATGTAGGGGTGAGAATTGCTGAATTTCGACAAGCAATTGAGTCAGCAAGAGCAAAAACGAGTGTAACAGTATGAGCAATATTCCGATCGTATTGACAATTGCAGGATCAGACTCTGGCGGCGGCGCGGGTATTCAGGCCGATCTTAAAAGCTTTGCCGCTAACCGCACTTATGGCGCGTCTGTCATCACCGCACTAACAGCTCAAAATACCAAAGGGGTCACAGCGATTCATGATGTGCCGTCTGATTTCATAACAGCACAGCTGGATGCGCTATTTTCCGACCTTGATGTTCGTTCAGTTAAAGTTGGCATGCTGGCAACCAAGGATACCATCGTCACAGTTGCCGCTGGTTTGCGAAAATGGAACGCGAAAAACATCGTTGTTGATCCTGTGATGGTCACCACTAGCGGTGATCCGTTGATTGCAGATGATGCGGTTGCAACATTGAAAGCCGAGCTTTTTCCGCTGGCTAAATTGGTAACGCCAAATCTGCATGAAGCCGCTAGGCTTACCCATGGAAAACTTGCTGCGAACCGAAACGAGTTGCGAGGGCAGGCTCGAGGCATTTTGTCAAATGGTCCGCAAGCTGTTTTGGTAAAAGGCGGACATGCCACCATCGAGGGCGATCAATCCCAAAGCAGTGATTTGCTGTTGACCAAAACCAGCGACGAATGGTTCGATGCTGATCGCATCAACACCCAAAATACCCATGGTACAGGCTGTTCTCTATCATCGGCAATTGTTGCCAATCTGGCAAAAGGGATGGAGCTGAATGAAGCAGTCGCGGCTGCAAAAATTTGGCTAACTGAGGCCATCCGTACTGCCGATGAATTGAAAATCGGCGAAGGCCATGGTCCAATTCATCATTTTCATAATCTTTATAAAAAGTCTTGAGGCACATGCCTCGCAGTCAGAACTCGCGTGATCGGAAGCCGTCATGAAACTCAGTCGCAGACAATCCTTCAAGGCCCTTGCTGCAGGTAGCGTAGCCGCCGCTCTGGCTGCTCCTGCTATTGCACAAGAGAATATTGAGTGGAAAATGGTGACCTCTTGGCCAAAGAACTTGCCGGGTCCAGGGGTCACCGCGGAATTGCTGGCTGAAACGATTACCAAGCTCTCTGGAGGCAGGTTGAGCGTTCGTGTTTTCGCAGCTGGCGAATTGGTCCCTCCGCTGGAGGTGTTTTCGGCAGTATCTAATGGAACAGCAGAAATGGCACATACAGCACCGCTCTTTTGGGCAGGAAAATTCCCTGCAGCGCCGATTTTTACTGCTGCCCCTTTTGGCTTGGTGCCGCTTGAGCATTTGACATGGATTAAAAAAGGTGGCGGGCAAGCACTTTGGGATGAGATGTATGCGCCAGCCGGCATTAAACCATTTATGGCTGGAAACACCGGTTATCAAATGGGTGGCTGGTATAAGAACGAGATCAAATCCGTCGAAGATTTCAAGGGGCTAAAAATCCGCATGCCAGGTTTAGGCGGCCTTGTTGTTCAAAAATTGGGCGCGGTGCCTGTTGGCCTTGCGCCAGGTGAAATTTTCACCAGTCTTCAAACGGGTGTAATTGATGCCACTGAATTCCTAGGCCCCTTTAGCGATAGTGCGATGGGATTTCAAAAAATCGCCAAGAACTACTACTTCCCGGGCTTTCATGAACCAAACGGATCCGGCGAAGCCTTGGTATCCATTTCAGCCTTGGAATCGCTACCCGTTGATCTGCGTGAAATCGTCGAAAAAGCCTGTGAATGGGTCAACATGGTTTCATTAGCAGATGCTGAATGGGAAAACGCGGCAGCACTTGAAAGACTGCAGGCAAATGACGGTGTAAACCTGAGGCAATTTCCAGATGATGTGATTGCTGCCGCGAAAATTGCAACGGCTGAAGTCATGGCAGAATTATCAGCCAAAGATGATCTGACCGCGCGCGTTGTTGCCAGTTACAGCGGCGCTTCTAAACATCTTGGAAAATGGTCAGATGTATCGGTGAAAGCGTTTCTTCAAGCACGGGGATAATAGCTGGAAATTGGTTTGGTCTTTACTCAGCCAGTTTACTTTTCAACATCCGCAAATCCTGCCAAGCCAATTTCTTTTGGACCGGATATTGCAGCAGGAAGGAAGGCGCAAGGCTGGCAATCGTCCCGAACTTGTGCCCTCCAATCTCGCTTTCTTTCCATTGGCCCCGCAGGGTCAAAACCTGCCCTTGAGCGTCAAACAACAAACGCGCTGGCGAATTACCAAGACAAAGAACAAATTCAGGCTTTGCCAATTCAATGTGGCGCTCCAAAAACGGACGGCAAATTTCAAGTTCCGGTAAAGTTGGACTGCGGCTGCCCGGCGGATGCCAGGGAATACTGGCAACCTGATAAACGCTATCAACTGTCAGCCCGATAGCCGCTAGCATCTTTTCCAGCAAGATGCCTGATTGCCCTGCAAATGGAATACCCATCCCGTCTTCATCGCGCCCTGGATGCTCATCAATGATCATCAGCTTTGATGTCGGGTCACCATTGGCAAAGACGGAATATTTTGCATTCATTCTCAAATTACAGCCTTCGAATTGCTCGACCGCAATTTTCAAAGCTTCCAAACTGTCAGCTTTTTCAGCTGCAGCCCGCGCCGCTGCAACCACAGTCTCATCCGGTAGAGTTGCAGTAGGCTTGGCAGGCGTCTTCTTGAAATTCGACTGTTTGAGCGCTGCAACCCGTTCTTCAAGACTGCCTTTACCTGATTGCCTGGCAGGCTGGCTTTTCGTCTCTCGCACTTGTTTTTGTGCTTCAGCGCTTTCTGCGAACCGATCAACAGGATGCTCCGTCAACGGGACATCATCGCCCATTTCGCCAAGCCATTCCAAAATATTGAGTGGGTGTTCATTCATTCCTGCTTTGTAGCGCCGCCTGCAAAGCAATCCGAGTCATTTTTTTATCAATTTGAGCAAAACATCGCATTTAGATGTGATTTCTTTCGGTTCCAAGACTTTCAGGAAGTCTGGCTTTGGGATAAGAAACAGATAACAAATTTGAGGAGCACGAAATGTCCGAAGAAAACGCTGTCCAAGCAGAACCCCTACCTGAACGTGAAAGCATGCCATTTGACGTGGTAATTGTTGGGGCTGGCCCCGCTGGCCTTTCCGCTGCGATCCGGTTGAAGCAGATCAATGAAGAACTGACCGTGGTTGTTCTTGAAAAAGGTCCCGAGGTTGGCGCGCATATTCTTTCGGGCGCTGTTGTGGATCCTATCGCAATCGACAAACTGCTACCTGATTGGAAAGACGACGCTGATCATCCGTTCAAAGTTGAAGTAACCGCAGACGAGTTTCATATGCGCACGGAAAAGGGCGGCTGGAAGCTTCCTAATTTCATCTTTCCGCCTCTTTTGAACAATCACGGTAATTATATCGTGTCTTTAGGTAATGTATGCCGTTGGATGGCCGCAAAAGCGGAAGCCCTTGGCGTAGAAATCTATCCAGGTTTTGCTGGAGCTGAAGTGCTCTACAACGAAAAAGGCGAAGTATATGGCGTTGCCACAGGCGATATGGGCGTTGGCAAAGATGGGCAACCTGGTCCTAGCTTTGAACGCGGCATGGAATTGCACGGCAAATATATTCTTATTTCAGAGGGCGTTCGTGGGTCGCTAGCCAAACAATTGATCAACAAGTTTGATCTGGACAAAGACAGCGATCCGGAAAAGTTCGGTCTTGGAATGAAAGAACTTTGGGAAATAGATCCCTCCAAACACAAACAGGGCCATGTGAGCCATTCATTCGGTTGGCCGCTTGATAGTTCAACTGATGGCGGTTCGTTTATTTATCACATCGATAACAATCAGGTTTATGTCGGCTTTGTTGTCGCTTTGGGATATAAAAATCCATATCTTTCTCCGTTTGAAGAATTCCAGCGTTTCAAGACGCATCCTGCTGTTGCCTCCCTCTTGGAAGGTGGCAAACGTATCGCCTATGGTGCGCGTGCAATCACTCAAGGCGGATGGCAATCTGTTCCAAAGCTTTGCTTTCCAGGCGGAGCGCTTTTGGGCTGCTCTGCTGGTTTCGTAAACGTTCCTCGGATCAAAGGTTCTCACAATGCCATGCTGTCTGGCATGTTGGCGGCAGAAAAAGCTGCTGCTGCCATCGCTGCTGGTCGTGCCCAAGATGAATTGACAGACTATGAAACCGAGTGGCGCGATAGCGAAATTGGAAAAGACCTGAAACGCGTGCGCAATGTAAAACCATTGGTAACAAAGTTCGGCACCATGTGGGGAACCATGGCAAGTGGTTTTGAAATGTGGTGCAATACCATTTTGAAATGGTCACCTTTTGGAACCATGCATCACAAGAAATGGGATTATCAGGCAACTGAGCCAGCTTCCATGCACACAAAAATCAATTACCAGAAACCGGATGGCAAATTGACATTCGACAGATTATCATCGGTTTTCTTGTCCAACACCAATCATGCTGAAGAGCAGCCAGCGCATTTGCATGTCAAAGATTTGGTGTTGCAGACCGAGTCTGAGTTGAAGAAATATGCCGGGCCATCCAGCCGCTATTGTCCGGCTGGTGTTTACGAGTGGGTAGACAAAGATGGCAATGCGATCATCAATGGCGAGGGTAATTCTGAAGGTGCCAAGTTTGTTGTCAACTTCCAGAACTGTGTGCATTGCAAGACTTGCGATATCAAAGACCCTAACCAGAATATCAATTGGATAACGCCACAAGGCGGTGAAGGTCCAGTCTATCCTAATATGTGAACGTTCAGATCGCACGTTGAGGGCGCAGCCCGAAGCGCAAGATCTGGACCATTGAAAATGTGATATTTCTAGTCGTGTATTAAGTGTGGTTTGATGTTTCCGCCGCAAGAACTTGCGGCAGCACTACCAAATATATTTTCATAAACGCGTCGGTTACTCTATTTTTTCCAACGGCGCTTCACTATGCTCACCGTTATGGAAGAAACAGAAACAAAACCTCTTAAGGAAACCGTCGAAAATGCCATTGAGCAAACGACGCAGGTTATTCAAGAGACCGCAAAAGCGATAAGTGAAACGGCCGCGTCGGGAGGGCATGGGTCCCTTTCTGAACTCGGGTCAATTGCCGCCGTTGCTTCTATGGCAGTAGTGCTAGGATTGTTGTTTGTTCGCCTACGCCAACCACCTATCGTTGGATATATCGTTGCGGGTCTGTTGTTAGGGCCAACTGGGTTCGGGCTTGTCGACCAATCGGAATCGATTACAATTTTAGCCGAACTAGGCGTGCTACTTCTGCTCTTTCTTATCGGCATGGAATTGTCTGTTCGAGCATTCGTTCTCGTATTAGTGCCCTCAGTCATTATTGCTTTCGGGCAGATACTTGCAGGAATGAGTGTAACGCTTTTGTTGGGCTGGGTTTTGGATTGGAACTGGCCGCAGATCATCCTGCTCGGCTTTATTGTTGCTCTTTCATCCACCGCAGTTGCGATCAAAGTGCTGGAGGACATCGGTGAACTGCGCTCGGAAACGGGCCGGATCACCATCGGCGTTTTGATTGCGCAGGACATCGCCATTGTTCCCATGCTCATTATTGCGGAAAATTTTGGCGATGACAGCAGCGGTTTTGGACTAAAAACAGTTGCGCTTATATTCGGCTCCATCGGTATATTAGGTGCCCTAATTTGGTATCTCAATTCACCGGGAAAAATTACACTTCCCTTTACCAGATATTTTAAGGGCAAGGCTGATTTGTTGACCCTTGCGATGTTGGCGTTTTGTTTTGCGGCGGCAGCCATCAGCAGCGTGTTTGGACTATCGGCCGTTTACGGTGCTTTCATTGCTGGACTGGTCGTGGCCAACTCCACCCTGCGCAGCGAGGCGATTGAACTAACCTATCCCGTACAGTCCATTCTTGTCTTTGTGTTCTTCTTATCCATCGGCTTGTTGATTGATTTGAACTACATTGTTGAAAATTGGCAAATTGTATTAAGCTTTGTTTTGCTGACGGTTATCGCAAAAACCTTCCTCAATATCTTGTTGGTGTCGCGCGTTGGCTTTAGCTGGAGTGTTGCCTTGCCAGCCGGACTTGCTATGTCTCAAATTGGCGAGTTCTCCTTTATTCTGGCGTCCGTAGGTATTTCAAACCGTGTGTTAGATGAAGACAGTTATCGCCTGGCACTTTCTGTTATTGCGTTAACGTTGCTCATCTCACCATTCTGGATGGTTACAATCCGCCGCTTCCATGAAGAGACGACGAAAGGCATCACAACCATGCGTGAAGCCTTGGCGCTTGCTTATGCCAGTGAGTTGGAGGGCGTCCAGCGGGGTACAGAGGCAGTATCCGGCACCATGTTCAGAGGTAAGGTGATTTACCGCGCAACCCGCATTGCAGCCAAGCGCCGTCGCCAGATGAAGAATGAGGAAAAGCACTCTCTTAATTCAGCCAAGAAAGAAGGCGTAGAACCTGCATCTGACACACGGCCTGAAGGCGAACCTGCAATTGAGAAAAATGTAGAGGGTGCAAAGCCAGATACCGTGTGACCAGCATTATGGTTTCCAACTAACTCAGCAGGCGTTTCAAAATATTCGCCAGAGACTTTTCAATATCACTAGCTATAAGACCAAGGCCAATGTTTAGCCCGGCTTCCCCATGTATCCAACAAGCAGCTGCACAAGCTTCAAATAAATCCATACCTTGAGCCGCTAGCCCAGTTACCATTCCTGCCAAAACATCGCCAGTTCCGGCCTTTGCTAGCCAAGGTGATGCGTGGTCATTAATAAGATATTTGCCGCTGGGGTCGGCTATGATGGTATGACTACCTTTCAAAACGACAATAGCTCTTGAATACTTTGCAGCTGCAATCGCACGGTCAGGTCGTTCTCCTTTGAGAAACGGAAAGGCTTTCGAAAACTCTCCCTCGTGAGGTGTAAGGACCGTTGGGTTTTTCAGTTTTGGATATTGTTTGTTATTGCTGATTGGAATCGCATTGGCATCCAATATGCAGAAAGCGCCAAACGTATTGTTGATGGTAGCATCTATTTGCTCTTTTGTTGCCCCGCCTGGTCCAGCTAAAACTGCGGTGACATTTTTTACCCCCACATCGATATGTCCTCGAACCATGATGTCTGGTGGTAACACGCTCTGATAAAGCTCGATTTTTTCTGGAGCAATTACAGTGGTAAGGCCCGCCCCAATTCGGTTACAGGCAGATGCTGCAAGGTGTGTTGCGCCAACCAATTCAATTGCACCATGAATCAGCGCATGCCCTCGCTGATATTTGTGGCTATCAAGCGTTGGTCTTGGCAGCAGATGTTTCCAAAGATCGGGATTGTTAATTGTCATAGGTCGATAATAGCGCTCAAAACACACAATGCCTATGATGGATTGATCGATATTTCTGCTAGAAGCGGCAGATGATCAGAGCCAATGGCTGGTAGTGATTTGACACTAACGATTTTTACAATGCCCTTAGCCATGACATGATCGATGGGTAAGCCAAAGAATGGCGCCAAGGATGCGGGGAGCCATTTGTAAATCCATGTCCCGCCATATCCTTTTGCTACATTCATGCCAGAAAGATTTGCAAATTTTCGAACCGCATGGCTCCAAGTAGTTGCATTAAAGTCTCCTGCAATAATTGCGTTTGAACCAATTTTTTCAAGCGCTGGTTCAATGGCGTTCAGCTGTTCGGGTCCCGATGCCGGCCAAGGCCAACGCATGTGAACAGTACCAATTTCAATCCAATGCGTTCCAAATTGAACCTCTGTTAATCCAAGTGCTGCGTAAGCATGACAATAATTATTGTCTGCACGTAATGGGAATTTGGAGAATATCATGCCGCCGCCAATGGCCTGCCATTCTGGGCAATGAAACAGATACGGATAATCTGTCTTAAGCGTCTCAAGCGAAGCCGTCCATTCGCGCGATGTTTCGTTAAGTGTCAAAATGTCGGCATTCGTGTCACGGATCATCGCAAGGACTCCGTCTTTCAACGGATTATCGAAGCGAAGATTGTATTGCAGAAGCGTAATTTTTTGAGCTGTAATTTCTGAAGTCGAAACGCTTCTACTAGCTGAAGCATTGGTGTCTTTCGAAAGGTCCATTCGGTTTCCAGCGCTGCTTTGCCAAACGCCAATCGCCGCGAAGAATATCAATAAAATGGGAACTCTTGCCACACGTAACATAACACCTAAAAGCGCCAAAAAAATCATTGCTAAAGCAAAGTGCCATCTAAAATGGGCAATTGTGTCAAAGGCAGGATGAAACGCGCCGAGAAACCCGAGGGTAACACCAAGGATAAGGCCAAGCGCGCATAGGCCGAAAAATATTCTAACCATTGTTTCGATGATCCGTCAGAGTTTATTGAAATGCAGTCTCGTTGAAAGAGCGCAATTTCCGAGAATGCAAACGTTCGCTTGGCATCTCACGCAATTGCTCCATTACTTTGATACCGATGGTCAAATGCTGCGCGACCTGCCTGTTATAAAACTCGGTAGCCATCCCTGGCAATTTCAGTTCACCGTGTAGCGGCTTGTCAGAGATACATAACAAAGTGCCGTAGGGAACACGGAAACGGAATCCATTGGCCGCAATCGTAGCGGATTCCATATCAAGGCCGATTGCTCGTGATTGCGAAAGGCGCTGCACTGGACCGCGCTGGTCACGCAATTCCCAGTTTCTATTGTCGATGGTCGCAACAGTACCAGTTCGCATGATTTTCTTCAGTTCATAGCCAGAAAGCCCAGTTACCTCAGCAACAGCGCTCTCCATAGCGATTTGAACTTCGGCTAACGCCGGAATAGGGATCCAGACTGGTAGATCTTCGTTCAGCACATTGTCTTCACGCACATAGGCATGAGCCAGAACATAGTCTCCAAGCGACTGGGTATTGCGAAGGCCGGCACAGTGACCCAGCATCAACCAAGTATCGGGACGCAGAACAGCCACGTGATCAGTGATGGTTTTGGCATTGGAAGGACCAACGCCGATATTGATCATGGTGATACCTTTATGGCCCGGGCGTTTCAAATGGTAGGCAGGCATTTGAGGCATGCGGGCAGGCGGTGTGCCTTGTGGCTCAATTGGCGTGCCCCGGCTGACCACATTGCCCGGTTCAACCAGTTCTGTGTAACCGCTATTGGGATCATCCAACATAATGTGGGCAAAGCGAACAAACTCATCCATGTAAAACTGGTAGTTGGTAAACAACACGAAGTTTTGAAAATGCGATGGACTGGTTGCCGTGTAGTGGGCAAGCCTGTGCAATGAATAATCGATGCGTGGCGCAGTAAAAGGTGCCAGAGGTTGAACGGTGTCTTGCAAATCCTCGAAAATGCCATTGGCAATCTTGTCATCGGTCATGGCAAGGTCAGGAGCGTCAAAAATATCGCGAAGCGGTCGGTTCAAAATCGAATGAATGGAACCGTCGACATGCAGCCCTTCGCCAATTGCAAAATGCAGCGGCATAGGCTGGCTTGAAATTCCGATGGTCACCGGAACATTGTGATTGGAGATGAGAAGATCGATCTGCTTTTCCAGATAATCGGCAAAAAGGTCGGGCCGTGTTACGGTAGTGAAATAATCGCCAGGTCCGGCAACATGGCCATAGGCCAAACGTGAATCCACATTGGCATAACTGGTCGTGGTGAAATGAATGCTGGGATAATATGCCCGATAGCGATTTTCAATCGTCTCCCCATCCATCATGCGTTGAAAATGGCTGCGCAAGAATTGAGTGCTGATCGCATATACTTCCTGAAGCGCTTTAACCGCTTCAGTTGCGGACAGGAAGTCTCTTGGTTCTGGATAGTCGGGACTTTTTACTGGCAAGTCCACAATGCCTTGGTTTTGTTTTGTTTTCATGGAAACCAAATAATGGCTTTTCAATCAAACTTCCAGCAAAAAAACATTTACCCAAGAGCTGCAAATATAATGGCTTCAGATGCGGGAGGCTTACGGGCACATATCTGCTCTTGTTTACAAGAAATTGAAAACGCTGGGCGCAATCCGTTTAAATCGTCTACTTTGCGTGTTTCCAAGATAAGGTTGGCTGTCAAACTGCCAAAGGCTGCAATCAAGGCAGCAACCAGAAAAAATCTGCGATATAAAATGTCCATAATTTGTCCCCGTCTGTTTATTAGGTCTGAATATAAGGTCAGTTTAATGGTTGCCTATTGAACCCATCCTGAAAACCTTGTTCATATTCGGTTCAAAATGATGAACGTGAATAATTCACAATAGGAAGTAGAAAACGATGCCCTCCAATACATCTCACAAGCAAACGAAACCAATTGAGCTGTTTTATTGGCCAACGCCCAATGGTTGGAAAATCTCGATTATGCTTGAGGAGTTGAAGATCCCTTATCGGGTCAATTATGTGAACATCGGTAAGGGTGATCAGTTTAAACCTGAGTTTTTGAGCATTTCCCCTAATAATCGCATGCCTGCAATTATCGATCCTGAAGGGCCAAAAGCAGATGGTAGTTTTGGTGGAAAACCTATCTCAGTTTTTGAGTCAGGCGCAATTCTGCAATATTTGGGTCGCAAGTTTGGGAAATTCTATCCAGAAGCAGAGCGATCCCGCGTTGAGGTGGATCAATGGCTCATGTGGCAAATGGGTGGCCTGGGGCCTATGGCAGGCCAAGCCCATCATTTTCGGATTTATGCACCTGAAAAGATCAAATATGCCGTCGATCGTTATACGAATGAATGCAACCGCCTCTATGGCGTGTTGAACAAGCAGCTTGAAGGTCGGAAATTTATTGCCGGTAAATACTCAATTGCTGACATAGCAAGCATTGGTTGGATTGCGCGCTATGAACGCCAAGGTCAAAAGCTACAGGATTTCCCGAACTTGAAAGAATGGTTTGAGCGCATGCTGGCAAGAAAAGCCGTAGCAAAAGGTTTGGCGCTTGGCGAGGATGAAGGAACGAGAACCAATCTTGTGGACGATAAAGACACCCACAAACTTCTGTTTGGTCAAACTGCTCGAAAGTGAACTTGAAAGAAAAAGGAGAGCCTAACGCTCCCCTAGCAGAATAATGTAACTGAATACAGTATTGATTACTGGCGCTTCCAGTTGTCCGTTTTGACTGTAACGCCGAATTTCTTGGCAACCAGCTTCATTGAATTGCCAGCGAGTGTCGCTGTTCCGGCAAAGCTGATGCCTGTTGAAAATTGCTTTAGAGTACCTTGATAGGTTCCGCCGCCTTTAGCGTTTAGTTTTCCAGAACGCTTACCCTTGTACTCGCCATCAGCAACGTCGACGCAAAAGCTGCCTCCGCATTTTGATACATTGACCAAAACACCATCGCCAGTCTTCCATGCGCCTTCAATCGCATCTGCATATGCAAAGCTTGTACTTGCAGCGAAAATGGCAGCTGCTGCCAGAAGTTTAAATCTATTCATAATGCCCTCCGATAGTTTGCAACAGCAGGCTCGTTACAAACGTTGTGTCCGTTTCCTTTACCGTTATCGGTTGCCTGACTCCCATAGAAACCAGACTTTACTTATACGTAAACGGAACTTTGTGCAATATTTCTTAAAGGCACTTTCTACACATTGTGGGTAAGTTGCTGTTTTACGCGACCATCGCTATTGGCGAAAACAGGTTGAGGGTAAATAATGCCCGCAGGAGAATTTTTGTGATGCGATTCGTTCAAAATTTGCTGCTGTGCACACTATCATCGTCTTTTTTCATGATAGGTTTGTCAACGTCCTTGGCTCAGCAAGCGCCTACGGACAATGATATCGTGACTTACAGAAAGCTGCAAGCGGCCGCTTATAGGAATGACGCCGAACGTGTTTCTCAGTTTGTCGATGAAGGTGATGATCTGGAAAAACGCGATGATGGCGGACGCACACCTTTACTGATCGCCGCCCACCAAAGGTCGTACAAAACGATTGAGTCTTTGGTTTCTGCCGGTGCTGACCCTAATGTCGTAGATAATGAAGGCTATGGGACCTTCGCAATTGGTGTGGCTGTTTCTGACAACGAACTCATAGAATTGGCCTCCAATCTGGGAACGAAGGTAGATGGCGTGTCTGGTGTAAGACAAGATACCCAACTTGGACATGCGGCGCGTAATGCAAATATTCCTTTGCTTGAATTGATGATCAAACTCGGCGCCGACGTGAATTTTGTAAATGGCGAAGAAGATACGCCACTGATTTCTGCGGTTAAATATGGCGATGGTTCTGAAATCTATCAAAAGATGGTTCAAATACTGATGGATGCAGGTGCCAGAAACGGTAAAAAAGATGCCAATGGACAACGCGCACGCCAGATAGCCCGTGAACGGGGCTATGATGTGATATCGGCCATTATCAAAGAAGGCTAAACCCAGTCTTAGTTGTTGCTATGCATTCTGATTTTCCCGCATAAAAGCCGCCAGTTTATTTCAAATTTTATTCAAATCTTTTTTGCTCACGTTTGGCAAGGTTACCAAACGGTTGACTTTCAAACGTAAAATTTATGTAAAATTTCCACTAAGCTATTGAATTCATTGACTTATGAAAGTGAATCAAAGGTGAAATTCATAACTCGTTTTATCTTTGTTTGGTTTCGGTTAAGCATTCTGTTTAGCAAAAGATTCAAGCCCTCCTGTCAAATTCATCTCAACAAACGAAGCCGGATCAACCGGACAATACGAACCGAAAAAGAAGCAGCGAAAAGCGGCTCTGAAGCGTTCACAGGGAAACAAAATTGGCAACTGAGTTGATGGGAAGTCAACAAAGCAAAGCCAGAAATTGAAACAACAAGCCGATAACGGCAGGAATTACAGGGGACTACCAAAATGGCACTTTACGATTCACACGGCGCAGATTTCGCAGACATGGCTTCTAACGGAAGCGCAGAAACACTTTTCGAGTTGGGCTTGATGTATGCAACTGGCCGCAATGGCGATGTTGATGTTGTATCAGCCCATAAATGGCTGAACATCGCAGCGTTTCGCGGTGTAACCCAGGCAAAATCACACCGTGAAGAATTGGCCGCAGAAATGACCCGCGAGCAAATTGCATTGGCTCAACGCGAAGCGCGTGACTGGATCACAAAGCACTAATCTCCAACACTTAAACAATCTTTTGGCCTGAACTGGGCCAAAAGCCAGGGCGAAATCTCTGGCCAATAATAAGAGCCGAAAACGGCCAACAAAAGAATGCCAAAAGAGTGGGAAAACCACCAAGGCACAGATTGCTCTAAAGGGGCAGTCAAAACGAGCAGAGGCTGTTTGTACTCACCTTGCCGATGGGGCGCAGGTAGTTGGTAACAAGCAGCCTCTGATTTCGATTTTACATGAAATTTTCCAAAACAATTCCAGATAGTTGAAGAACTGCTTCATATAAAATTTGTCGTGACCAAACTTTGTGGCATAACGGGCCAAAGAAGAACAAATTCAATCTGGAGCCTTTCATGCAATTTGCTGAACTGAACAATATAACCCTTCATTATCAAGTGCTCAGCGCACCGGCCAACAAGCCTGTTTTGGTATTTATCAACTCGCTGGGAACAGATTTTCGCATTTGGCGTGATGTGATCATCAATTTTGCCGGTGATTTTGCAATGGTTGCTTATGACAAGCGTGGTCATGGTCTTTCAAGCGCGGGTAAATCCCCCTACAAAATGGATGATCATGTGAGTGATCTCATCGCTCTCTTGGATCATCTTAGCGTCAAGAATGCTATCCTATGCGGCGTATCTGTGGGCGGTTTGATTGCGCAGGGCGTATTTGCCAGACGTCCCGATCTAATCCGCGGCCTTGTTCTTTGTGATACCGGACATAAAATTGGTACGGACGAAGTTTGGAATGACCGCATTTCAACCGTGCAAGCAGATGGCATCAAAGCACTGGCTGATGCGACGATGACCCGCTGGTTTTCACCTGAGTTTCATGAAGAACAACCTGCGGCCCTGCAGGGCTACCAAAACATGCTGGAGCGCCAATCAGTTGACGGATATGTCGGCACATGTGTAGCAATCCGCGACACAGATTACACCGAAATTGCAAAATCAATAACCGTTCCTACCCTTTGCGTAGTTGGGGATCAGGATGGCGCAACACCGCCAGAACTGGTGTCTGAATTAGCTGGACTAATAAACGGTTCGGAGTTTCAAATAATCGAAGGCGCAGGGCATATTCCCTCAATCGAGCAGGCAGATAGGCTCTCGGATTTGATGAAGAAGTTTTTCGCCATACGCATCTTGAGTGCATCTGCCATGGAACCTGCAAGCCCAACAACGATTGAGCATGCACCAAAGCCAACACTCCAATAATAAAAAATAACATATGAAATTCCTCACTTCCAAGTGAGCAATGAGACAGGATCCCGACTATGACCGAAGCATATATTTGTGACTACATACGAACACCAATCGGTCGTTTTGGCGGCTCCCTGGCGCATGTGCGAACAGATGATTTGGCCGCTATACCACTCAAAGCTGTGATGGAGCGCAACAAAGCGGTAGATTGGGAAGCCGTTGACGATCTGTTTTATGGATGTGCCAATCAGGCCGGTGAAGACAATCGCAATGTTGGGCGTATGGCTTTATTGCTTGCTGGTATGCCTGATGTGATCCCGGCAAACACCATCAATCGACTTTGCGGCTCTGGTATGGACGCAATCATGACAGCGGCGAGAGCAATCAAATCAGGCGAAATGGAACTAGCCATTGCAGGCGGCGTTGAAAGCATGTCGCGCGCACCGTTTGTGATGCCAAAAGCCGATGCTGCATTTTCAAGATCAAATGAAATTTTCGATACGACCATCGGCTGGCGTTTTGTAAATCCGCAGATGAAAAAACAATATGGCGTGGATTCAATGCCTGAGACAGCAGAAAACGTTGCGGAGGACTTCAATATATCAAGACAGGATCAGGATGCCTTTGCTATACGATCTCAGCAAAAAGCTGGCGCTGCTATGGCCAATGGTCGCCTTGCAAAAGAAATCACACCTGTAAAAATTGCCCAGCGAAAAGGGGATCCGCTGATCATCGATACGGATGAACATCCCCGTCCTGAAACCACGATGGATCAGCTTGCAAAACTAAGAGCACCCTTTCGCGAAGGCGGAAGCGTAACCGCTGGCAATGCCTCTGGTGTAAACGATGGCGCAGCAGCTTTGATTATCGCTTCTGAAGCCGCGGCAAAAAAACACGGACTGACACCCATCGCCAGAATTATGGGCGGCGCAACGGCGGGCCTTGCCCCACGAATTATGGGATTTGGCCCTGCTATCGCGTCAAAGAAATTGTGCGAGCGCCTTGGTATCAAGCCATCTGATTTCGATGTGATCGAATTGAATGAAGCCTTTGCGTCTCAGGGCCTGGCTACTTTGCGCGATCTAGGAATTGCCGATGATGCGGCCCATGTAAACCCAAATGGCGGAGCGATTGCTCTTGGCCATCCCCTTGGCATGTCTGGCGCGCGTATCACAGGTTCTGCGGCCCTTGAGTTGAGAGAAAAGGGCGGTCGCTATTCTCTATCAACCATGTGCATTGGAGTGGGGCAGGGCATTGCCATCGCCTTGGAAAGAGTTTGATCCAAAGCGTTCTATGCCTGTGACACCCATTCCCATTGACCTTTGTCAGTGTGCATGGTTCTAGAAAGCATCATAATTTATATGGGGCAAAAACGTGGCTACACTGATAACAGGCGCAGGTGGCTTTATCGGCTTTCACACTGCAAAGGCACTTCTTGAAAAGGGTGAGCATGTTTTAGGCATTGATAATCTCAATGACTATTACGATCCGCAGTTGAAAACCGCGCGTTTGGCGATGCTTGCCAATGAGAAGAATTTTTCATTCGCTGAAATCGACATCGCAGACATGAAAGCGGTTTCTGATGTGGTTCAAGGGAAGAAAATTGAGCGCATTATTCATTTGGCGGCTCAGGCAGGTGTGCGTTATTCCATCGAAAATCCTCATGCCTATGTTCAGTCGAATCTGGTAGGCCATGTAAACATGCTTGAATTGGCACGCAATCTCGATGGCCTTGAGCATATGGCTTATGCTTCCTCCAGTTCCATCTATGGTGGTCGAACCGATTTACCATTTTCAGAGACAGATCGCGCTGATCAGCCTGTCTCGCTATATGCAGCCACCAAAAAGTCCAATGAATTAATGAGCCATACCTATGCCCATCTTTATAATATTCCGCTAACAGGATTGCGTTTCTTTACTGTTTATGGACCTTGGGGCAGGCCTGATATGGCCTATTGGAGTTTTACCAAGGACATCCTTGAAGGCAAAACAATCAAGGTTTTCAACAAAGGCGATATGCTGCGTGATTTCACTTATATTGACGACATTGTTGAAGCCATAACCCGCATTTCAAAAAAGGGTTTTGTGGGCGATGGCGTTCCTCATGCCGTCTATAATATCGGTAATAATAATCCTGAAAAGCTGGAAGATTTTTTGGCGATTTTGGAAAAATTACTGGGCAAAAAAGCAAAACGTGAAGATCTGCCCATGCAGCCCGGAGACGTTCCGGCCACCTATGCCGATATCACGGCTATACAGCGTGATTATGGGTTTGAACCGAAAACCGATCTTGAGACAGGCCTGCGCTCCTTCGTTGGCTGGTACCGGCAGTATTTTGCCGTTTAAAGCGAATGGTTTGAATTTTGTATTGAATCAATGTCTTAACGTCCAGCGCGTTATTCAAGGCGATTTTCCAGTTTAGAATAGTTCTAAAGTATTGTTTTTATTGAAGAATTATTGACAGTCGAGCTAATTCAACATAGACACAGCTTGTAAACGTAATCTGGTTGCACCGCCTTGAACGGTACTTATTGGAGAATAAAATGAACGTAAGAATGAAATCAGCCCTGTTGGGCTGCACTGTCCTAATGACAGCGCAAATGAACTTTTCTGTCGCCTTGGCGGCCGATGAAGTAAACATTTACTCCTATCGTCAGCCTGAATTGATCCAGCCATTGGTTGATACTTTCAAGGCTGAAACAGGTATCACGGTAAATCAGGTATTTCTCGACAAAGGCCTTACAGAGCGCATCGCAGCAGAGGGAGAAAATTCACCAGCTGATGTTATTCTAGCAACTGATATTGGACGTCTACAAGCTGCCGTTGATGCTGGTGTGACACAGAGTGTGGAAGACACTTTGATTAACGAGAATATCCCAGCTCAATATCGTGATCCAGCAGGCAATTGGTTTGGCCTTACTGTCCGCGGACGTGTGGTCTATGCGTCCAATACCAGGGTAGAACAAGACGCGATTACGTATGAAGAATTGGCCGACCCAAAATGGAAAGGCAAAATCTGTATCAGAGACGGCCAGCATGATTATAATATTGCTCTGTTCGCATCCATGATCTCAAATTTGGGAGCGGAAAAAGCGGAAACCTGGATGAGTGGCCTTAAAGAAAATCTGGCACGCAAGCCAGCAGGCAATGACCGCGAACAGGCAAAGTCGATATTTTCTGGTGAATGTGATCTGGCCATTGGCAACACTTATTATGTTGGCTTGATGCAGACCAATGAAAAACAGCCAGAACAAAAAGAATGGGCAAAATCGATCAAGGTCTTGTTTCCCAATGCAGCTGATCGTGGAACACATGTGAACCTTTCTGGCATGGCTTTGGCAAGATATGCGCCGAACAAAGACAATGCCATCAAGTTTATGGAATATTTGGCAAGCCCGAAAGCGCAGGAAATCTACGCTGAGCAAGTTTTTGAATATCCTGTAGCACCTGGAACCTCGCCTTCAGAAATTGTGAAAGGTTTTGGTGATTTGAAAGCCGATACTCTGGCTGTTTCAGAACTGGCTAAAAACCGCAAAATGGCATCAGAAATGGTTGATAAAACCCGCTTTAACGATGGGCCAAGCAACTAAATAGATTGCACTAGACCAAAGAAAAAGCCCGCATCTCGCGGGCTTTTTTGTGAAACGGACTCAGGCAATTGATGGTGTTAAGGCGCTGATTTGACCTTGGCGGCATTTTGCGTGTCCTCAAGACCATTTGGAATAAATAACTTACAACAGCATGAAATATGGAATGAAATAGCGGGTATTTTACGCTGATACCGCATATCTTGGAATTCAATACTAATTGCGGTCCAAAGGTGTGTATATGCGTTACTATCCGTTGTTTCTTGATCTGAAAAACAAAAAAGTTGTTTTTTCCGGCGCGGGTGACCACGCGGCTGCGAAAATTCGCCTTTTGTTGAAAACAGAAGCAGAAATAGTCGTGATTGGTGAAGACCCTTGCGATGATGTTTTGCAATGGGCTGAACTTGGCAAAATCACATTCTACAATAGACCGCTTCAAAATGAGGATGTTCGCGACGCTCGTCTTGTATATGGCGCAAATGATGATCTGCCAGCCGATGAGATTGCAATTGCGCTTGGAAGGTCCGCCGGAGCGCTGACCAACATTGTTGATAATCTTGAAGCCAGTGAGTTTTTAACGCCAGCAATGGTAGATCGTGATCCGGTGACCATCGCAATTGGAACCGAGGGGACTGCGCCTGTTCTTGCGCGCAAAATCAAAGCAGATATTGAGGCTTTGCTGCCAGCATCAACTGGACTGTTTGCTCGCATAGGTGATGCGTTTCGTCCTATCGCAGGTACTTTGAAAACGGCTCGCTTGCGCCGCGAGTTTTGGACTAAATTCTTTTTTACCGAGGCGCCAAAAGCATTGCTGGAAGGTGGTCGCCGTGCTGTGGGCGAACGTCTCGAAACTCTGTATCACGAAGTAAGTGCGTCAGATGCGGCTAGGGGCCATGTAAATTCAGCAGTGCGCAAAGGTGGCTCTGTAACGTTGATCGGAACAGGTCCAGGCGATCCGGAATTGTTGACTTTGAAAGCCCGCCGTATGTTGCATGAAGCAGAAGTTGTTCTTTATGATCAGCTCGTCACGTCCCAGATATTGGAGTTGGCGCGTCGCGAGGCGGTGCTTATTCATGTAGGCAAAAAAGGCTTCGGCAAGAGTTGGAAACAAGATGATATCAATGCTCTGTTGATTGAACATGCAAAAGCAGGCGCGCAAATTGTTCGGTTAAAATCAGGAGATCCTTCGGTTTTTGGCCGGATGGATGAAGAACTGGATGCTCTCGAAGAAGCAGGCATTGATTGGGACGTTGTTCCTGGCATCACGGCTGCCTCAGCCGCAGCAGCCAGTATCGGTTCGTCTCTCACGCGGCGTGGTCGAAACTCAGCACTACAGTTTTTAACCGGTCATGATGTGGATGGTTTTGCCGAGCAGGATTGGAATGATCTTTCAGCAACGGGCGCAACTGCAGCCATTTATATGGGTTTGAAAGCCGCTACGTTTATTCGCGGACGTTTGTTGATGCATGGCGCAAAAGCCGACACGCCCGTGACCATTGTTTCCAATGTGTCCCGCATGGATCAAAAGGTTATCACCACGACACTCTTAGAACTGCCGGATGCGATCAAGGCTGCTGATATGCAAGCTCCCGCTATTTTGCTGCTTGGGCTTAAATCACGCCGCGCCGCCCAAGCGCTCAACCAGATTACTTTGCCGCAAATGAAAACAGGAGCTGCATGATGGCCCGCGAATTCACACCTCAAATAGTTACTGCCAATGACCTTTTGTTGGGCGATGCTGTTTATCTTACCAAAGCTGGAACATGGTCACGGCTGCATAGTGATGCTCATCTCGCGAATTCGGCAGAACAGGCACAGACCATGTTGAAACATGTAAAAGGTCAACAAGATGTTATTGTTGGCGCTTACCTTGCAAATGTAAGTGTCAACGAAGATGGCATTCCCGAGCCGGCTCATTTTCGTGAAGCGTTTCGCACACGTGGTCCGTCCAACTATTTTCACGGCAAGCAGGCCGATGCTCAATCCAGCTAAGCATTAGACAGAGAGTATTCCATGTATATCTATAATGATTTTGATGCAGAATTTGTGCGTGACCGGGTTCGTCAGTTCCGTGGGCAGGTCGAAAAGCGCATAGACGGTTCGCTGACCGAAGATGAGTTCAAGCCGTTGCGCTTGATGAATGGTCTATATCTCCAGCTACATGCCTATATGTTGCGGGTCGCCATTCCCTATGGTTCGCTGGATGCAGCAAAAATGCGCCAGCTGGCCTTCATCGCTGACAAATGGGACAAGGGCTACGGCCATTTCACCACAAGGCAGAATATTCAGTTTAACTGGCCATTGCTGAAAGATGTGCCGGATATGCTGGATGCTTTGGCGGATGTGGGGATGCATGCCATCCAGACATCTGGCAACTGTGTTCGTAATGTTACTGCAGACCATTTTGCCGGTGCTGCTTCCGACGAAATAGAAGATCCACGTCCAACAGCTGAGCTTCTCCGCCAATGGTCAACCGACCATCCTGAATTTCAGTTCCTTCCACGTAAATTCAAGATTGCAATTACCGGTTCGCCAAATGATCGCGCGGTGACGAAAGCCCATGACATTGGCATCCGCATGGTCCGAAACGAAAACGACCAGCCGGGATATGAGATCATCGTTGGCGGCGGTCTTGGTCGTTCGCCATTCATTGGCAAAGTCTTGCGCGAGTTTTTGCCCAAGGCTGAATTGCTCCCTTATATTGAGGCTGTCTTGCAGGTTTACAATCTAGAAGGACGCCGTGATAACAAATACAAAGCGCGGATCAAGATATTGGTTCATGAAGCTGGATTGGATGAAATCCGCGGTTCTGTTGAAGAAACCTTTGCAAGAACGTTAGCAGAGTTCAAAAAGCCCTCTGATGAATTAGTTGATCAGATTACAACCTATTTTAATCCACCAGAATTCAACAATATCCAATCTCATGCCTATGAAGAAGCCTTGGAAACAGATCCTGTGTTGCGCTCCTTTGTTGAGACCAATGTGGCGGAACACAAAAACCCTGCCTATGGCATTGTGACAATTTCTACCAAACCAATTGGCGGAACGCCCGGTGACGTTACATCTGATCAAATGCGTTTGATTGCTGATCTGGCTGAAAAATATAGCCACAACGAAGTGCGTATCAGCCATGAGCAAAATGCCGTTCTGCCCCATGTTCGCAAAGCGGATATTCCTTTGGTCCATGCAGCGTTAAAAGCTGTTGGTTTGGCAACGGCCAATATCGGATTGATCTCAGATATCATCGCTTGCCCGGGCATGGACTATTGCGCCCTTGCTACGGCCCGTTCAATTCCAATCGCGCAGGAAATTTCCACCCGTTTTGATGAATTAAAACTAGAAAAAGAAATTGGTGAGTTACGCATCAAAATTTCCGGCTGCATCAATGCCTGCGGCCACCACCATGTGGGCCATATCGGAATTCTTGGTTTGGACAAGGCTGGTGTTGAAAACTATCAGATAACCCTTGGCGGCGATGCAACACAAACCATGGCATTGGGCGAACGCGCTGGCCCCGGTTTTGCTGCTGAGGAATTACTGCCTGCCCTTGAGCGTTTGTTGAACCGCTATTTGGAAATACGTGAATGCAGCGATGAAATATTCCTCGAAACTTATCGCAGGTTAGGTCCTCAACCATTCCAACAAGCGCTTTATCCCGAGGAAGAAAAATATGCTGCCTGAACCACATACGCTGGCTTTTCATGCAGGCTTGGATTGGCTGGAAACATCTTCGCTGGAAATGCTCGATCAAGCATTATCGCTCAATTTGTATGGTCGCACAGCAGTTGTGTCCTCCTTTGGAGTAGATTCTGCTGTTCTTTTGCATCTCGTTTCAAGGATCACGCGAGATGCACCGATACTCTTCGTCGATACGCGTATGATGTTCCAAGAGACGTTGAACTATCAGCTGGAATTGGCGAGAGAGTTTGGTCTCAAAGACGTCCGGCAAATAACAGCAAATGATGTGGATCTTCGACGTAATGATGTTTTTGGTCGGTTGCACAAAAAGGACACGGATGCTTGCTGTGACTTACGCAAAACCAAACCACTGGAAAAAGCGTTGGAGCCCTTTGACGCCTGGATCAATGGCCGCAAGCGTCAACAATCGCAGTCGCGATCTTCCATGAAGCCGTTGGAAGTGGATGCTCACGACAGGATCAAAGTAAATCCCCTATTGCATTGGGACAATGAGGATATCAAAGCCTATTTTGATCTTCGTCATTTGCCGCAACATCCAATGGTATCAAAAGGCTTCACCTCAATTGGATGTGCGCCTTGTACGGCAAAACCGTCACCTGGTTCAGATCCGCGCAGCGGTCGCTGGCAGGGTCAGGATAAAACAGAATGCGGTATCCATGTTCAAGATGGTAAAATCATTCGCCGTAGTGCTTGAGAAAATTTTTGCTGAACCGCGGCTTCAGCGCCCAAGGAGTTTTAAATGCCTGTAATCATTAAAGATGGAAAATTTGTCGAAGATCAGTTTTTGGCAGCAGGGGGAGGGTTCATCCAACTTGATAAACTGTCTTTGTCTACCCATGGATTAGAGCCGCAGCATACTGGGGTTGATGTTCCCAATGACACTAAGCCGGAAGCATTGGCCGGATTGTTGAATTCTGTTGAGGCAATTCGCATCCCATTTCCATCATTTGCAGATGGTCGAGGATTTTCAATTGCCAAAAAACTTCGTCGCATGGATTTCAACGGATTGTTGCGCGCCCAGGGAAATGTTCTTGCTGATCAGTATCCTTTAACTTTGCGCTCAGGCTTTAATGAGGTGGAAATTCCTAATGAGCAAGCGGGGCGTCAACCACAGGCCCAATGGAGTGACGCGATTGGTCGGGTCAATAATAACTATCTGGATCGCCTAAAGGGTGCTGATCAAGCTGCCTAGCGCCGAACGGTAATTTCGAGCGCTCTTATACGGTCAACTGTCGCAAATAGAGTTTGATCCACATTTCTCCCCGCGCTAGCAATAGATTGGTTAGCATTGAGGGAGTTTTGCCATGTCCACGCCATTAATTGACAATTTGCAATATGCAAACTGTTCGGAAAAGATATTCCGCCAGATGCGCGAAGGCAATGTTGATGCTGTCCATGTGACCATCGCTTACCACGAAAACTTTCGTGAGGTTGTGCTCAACCTCGAGCAGTGGAACCGATGGTTCGAGCAATTTCCAGAGCTTATTTTTCGCGGACTTACAGGCGATGATGTGCGTAAAGCTCAAAGTGAGAAGCGCACGGCAATTTTCTTCGGCTTTCAAAATCCATCACCAATTGAAGATGATATTGGCCTGATTGAGATTTTCCATACGCTCGGCATCCGCTTTATGCAATTGACCTATAACAACCAGTCTTTACTGGCGACAGGATGTTATGAGAGCGAAGACATGGGTCTTACGCGTTTCGGTAAACAGGCGGTGCGCGAAATGAACCGCGTTGGTATGGTCATTGATATGAGCCATTCAGCTGACCGCTCAACGCTTGAAGCGATTGAGCATTCGTCGCGGCCAATTGCCATAACCCATGCCAACCCTCATTGGTGGCATCCTGCCTTGAGAAACAAAAAAGATGAAATTCTGACAGCGTTGACGGGGAGAGGTGGCATGCTCGGCTTTTCCGTCTACCCCCATCACCTAAAAGACGGGTCAAATTGCACCCTTGAAGATTTTTGCGCTATGATCGCAAAGTCTGCAGAAAAATACGGAGCGCAAAATCTGGGCATTGGAACCGACCTATGCCAAGATCAACCCGACAGCATAGTGACTTGGATGCGTAATGGACGTTGGTCGAAAGAAACTGATTTTGGTGAAGGTTCCGCATCGGCTCCAGGTTTCCCGGAACAACCAGACTGGTTCCGTGATAACCGTGATTTTGGCACGTTGAAAAGCGGCCTTGGTGCCATAGGTTTTTCCAATGAAGAAGTGGATGGGATTATGGGGGACAACTGGCTCCGTTTTTATGATCAATCCTTCGGTCCGCAATAAGGAGTTGGTAATTTGGCTCTCGCACTAGACACTGATCTTTTGTATCCGCAATCCGAACTGCGCTCTCCTGATACGGTCATGAAACTGGAGCGTATGGGATCGTTCTTCCCAACGCGGTTGAGCTTCATGCGCTCAACCATTCGAAGGCTCGCGGAAGAAAAGTCAAATCTGGAATGCCCTGTTTGGGAAATGGATGATGACGGCTACGGCCGTGCCGTTTACACGCTGACCTATGGTGGGCATCGCTATTCGCTGGTGGCTTTTTCAACTCGTATCACAGAAGAGATGCGCACAGACCGTGTCATCGCGGAGGTCTGGGATACGGCTTACGTTTTATATGACGGCGTTCCAACGCGAGAAGAAATAGATAGACTTGAAGCCAACAGCCCACGCCAAGAAGCCGGCCGATTTTTGCCCTCAGACTTGGTGCTGAGCCGGGCCAACAAATCCGTTCGTCTTTTTGAGCATGTTACCGAACGTTTAGCTGCTGGTAAGCAACCTGATGAAAAAATGATCGGTGATATCGGATATTTAATGCGCACGACTGCCGTGTATGGCAACGGTAAATTCGGCATCGCAGATCGCTCCAAAATTATGAACCGTCCCGGGCTGTCTGGTCCGTTTCAGGCTGAAATGCTGGCCGTTTGGCTCATTCGTAACTTTACCCATGATCTGGTCGAGTATGTTGCGCAAAAAAAGGCTCCCCAAACAGCCGTGCGCCTCGAAAAGCGGTTGAAGCGATATCTTGGCATCGGCAACTCAACAGGTCTGGGCATGGCACCGTTTTTGGTCAACCATCCTGTCCTGCTCAACAATTGGATGTCGGTCCGCGAGACCGCATTAGCCCGCGTCTGCGCGATTGAAAAGACTGACCAAAAAACCGCTGATCGTCTAATGGAATTATTCAATCGTGTATCGGTTCACTTGCAAGAATGGAACGTACCTGATCAACGCCAAATGCAGCGTATTGAAGTTTTGCGAACTGAATGGGAAGCCTTGGCAACCACGATCACATCTAACTGGTTTTTGCAGGAAAACAGTTTTGAGAAATTAGTAATGCTTTCACAATCGCAGTCGATGGAATGTCAGGAATTGGTCGTTGCTATGCTACTGGAACCCCATGGCGATATGGTCGACGGATTGACAGATTGTATGGCCAGTGAATATGAGCCGCGCCTTGAGCCGTCAATGACAATCAAAGAACTTCGCGCTGCCGTTGATCAGCATTATGACTGGGCCTTAACGGTCGATTTTTCAAAGCAGCAATCCAAGCAGCAATTTTGGTATGTGTCTGAGGAAAAACTGGAGCCGCGTTTGGGAGATCGTTTCAGCGAAGACGGAGCAGAACTTGAACTACCCCACGACATAGCATTGTTGACCCAAAACCTTGTCGCAGACCTTGATGAATATTCGCAATCAACAAGTGTTGCGGAATTCTTATTAGTCCATTCAAGCCATCGCTATGTGGTAAAGCGGATCCAAACCACAAGCAGATTTGCCTATGCGGAAATAAGAGACAACCTTGTTGGCGATGCTTGCCTACCAATTGATATGTTGCGTTGCAAATTGTCCTTTTTTGGCGCATCAAAATTTGATCCAAAGTCCTCGAGATGGACCCGTATTACTATGTATCAGGGTGCACCATTAGCTGATGATCTTCACGATAAAACGCGAGACAATGATGATTGGTGGCTTCCGGTTATGGAGCGCGCATAATGCGACGTTCTTTAAATGAAATCAGTGGCGAAATTCGCAAAGCTTCATTGGGTGCTGGCTTTCCGATGGGCCATGCGCAAGAGATATCCCATGCGGCAGCCTGGCTCATTTCAAGAAACCTGGATGGTGTAAAATCTGTTTTGAATGGATTGCGAGGAGGTTTTAAACCCATAACACCGCCGCTGAAATTCAAGACTTCTCCTGCCGGAAAGAAACAATATTTTCTGCCAAATGTTCATGCGGCCAGTCATGGAGTAGGCCTTCGCGATATGATGATCGCTGATGCAGGGCAACACAGGTTTCAACTTGATCAAATTGATGTGCCGCTATTGTTAATTGGTTTGCTGGGCGCACAATGTGATGATCAGAACTATGAAATATGGTGGGGGCTGGAACATGAGCAGACGTTCAGCTTGCATCCAAATGTGTTCGAAAGTGAGCTCAAAGATTTTG